>OLAE01000133.1_pt1 | contig 21273 bp, 15 predicted proteins | sample 1608951 | NCBI WGS metagenome assembly OLAE01 (sample SAMN02674970, study PRJEB24791) | human gut metagenome, SKBSTL043 | isolation source: stool | host: Homo sapiens | place: USA | reverse complement strand
ACAAGCCGCTGGGCACCTTCGAGCTGACCGGCATCGCTCCGGCTCCGCGTGGCGTTCCGCAGATCGAGGTCACCTTCGATATCGACGCCAACGGCATCGTGCACGTGTCCGCCAAGGACAAGGGCACCGGCAAGGAACAGTCCATGACCATCACCGGCGGTTCCGGCCTGGGCAAGGACGAAATCGACCGCATGGTCAAGGAAGCCGAAGCTCACGAAGCCGAAGACAAGAAGCGCAAGGAAGACGCCGAAACCCGCAACCAGGCCGAATCCTTCGCCTATCAGACCGAGAAGCTCGTCAACGACAATAAAGACAAGCTCTCCGACGATGTGGCCAAGGAAGTCACCGATAAGGTCAACGAGCTCAAGGAAGCCCTGAAGGGTGAGGACATTGAGAAGATCAAGTCCGCCCAGAGCGAGCTGATGACCTCCGCCCAGAAGATCGGCCAGGCCCTCTACGCACAGCAGGGTGCCGCCGACGCTGCAGGTGCCGCAGGCGCCGCCGGTTCCGCTCCCGCTGACGACGACGTGGTTGACGCCGAAGTCGTGGACGATGACGACAAGGACAACAAGTAATCATGTCCGACTTCAACAAGGACGAATATCTGAACGACCTGCCCGACATGGACAACCTGTCCGGGCAGGCCGCCCCTGCAGCCGGTGCATCGCAGGAATCGCAGAATAATGGCGATTCTGCAGCTAGTGCAACTTCCGAAACTGCAGCGAACGCAGCATCTTCCGAATCGCAAGAAAACGGCGATGCTGCGGATGGTGCAACGCAAGATGGTGAAGATACGCTGACTCCGCTTGGCCAGGCCAAGAAGGAAGCGGCGGAATACTTGGAAGCCCTCCAGCGCGAACGTGCGGAATTCATCAACTTCCGCAATCGTTCGCAGAAGGAGCAGGAACGTTTCCGCCAGCACGGCATCATCGACGTGCTGACCGCACTGCTGCCAGCACTTGATGACATCGATCGCATTCGCGAACACAGCGAAATGGACGAATCCTTCAAAGCCGTTTCCGCCAAAATCGACAAGGCGTTCGAAAAGTTCGGCGTCGAGAAGTTCGGCGAAAAAGGCGAGGATTTCGACCCGACCAAGCATGACGCGATCCTGCACAAGCCGGATCCGCAGGCCGAGAAGGAAACCGTCGACACCGTGGTGGAAGCCGGCTACCGCATCGGCGACCGCGTGATTCGCGCGGCTCGCGTGGTTGTGGCATCCCCGCAGAGCTAGCGCAGTGACAGCGATTTCAACAACAACAGGCATTTGACATCAGCAACCTCGTGAAAGGAGGCACATCATGGCTGAGAATGAATGGCTGAGCAAGGATTTCTACAAGGTCCTCGGTGTCTCCAAAGACGCCACGGACGATGAGATTACCAAAGCGTACCGCAAGCTGGCGCGCAAGTACCATCCTGATCTGAACAAGACCAAGGAGGCGGAGGAGAAGTTCAAAGACATCTCCGAAGCGTACGACGTGCTCAGCGACAAAGACAACCGCCAGAAGTACGACGCCATCCGCCAGTTCGGCATGGGTGGCGCGCGCTTCGCAGGCGGTTCCGGTGCGGGCGGATTCGACGCGGGGGCATTCTCCGACATTTTCGGATCAATGTTCGGCGGTGGCGCTGGCGCTGGAGCGTATGGCACGGGCGGCAATGGCTCGCGCATCCGCTTCCAGACCGGTGGCGGCAATCCGAATATCAACGATATTTTCTCGATGTTCGGTGGCGGCGCTGGTGGCCCTGCCGGGGCTGGCAACCCCTACGGGGGCAGCTACGAGCAGGCTGCGCAGCCGGAAGATGGCGAAGACCGCAATTCCAAGATCAATTTGACTTTCCGCCAGTCGGTCAAGGGGGCAACGGTTTCGCTGTCTGCCGACGGAAAAAAGTTCAAGACGCATGTTCCAGCGGGTGTGCGTGACGGGCAGAAAATCCGTATTCCAGGCAAGGGCAAGCCGGGTCGTAACGGCGGAAAAAACGGCGATCTGTACCTGCAGATCAACGTTGCCGAAGATCCGAAATTCAGCCTGCGCAAGCGTGACATCATCATGGATCTGCCAATCACCGTCGGTCAGGCTGTGGCGGGCGCGAAAGTGACCGCACAGGATATCGACGGCAACGAAGTCACCTTCAAAGTGCCGGCAGGCTCGTCCAGCGGCACCGAAGTGCGCATCTCCGGCAGGGGCGTGGCCAACAGGCAGGGCGACGGCGATCTGATCGGGCGTGTGCAAATCCGCATTCCCGACAAGCCGAGCCTGAAAGTCAAGCATGCGGCAAAGGAATTCGACAAGGAGTGCGGCGATTTCGCTGACGAACTTGCCAAGGAGCGCTGATTGCCATGGCACGCGCATCCCGGACCTCCCAAGCCCGTGCGGCGCGGCAGGCCAAAATGCTGTACGACATGTGCGCAATGGCGATCGTGGCCGGCAGGGCCGATCTGGACGGGGCGGATGAAGTTGGTTTCGACATCGAACTGCCGATGTTCACGGTCGGTCGCGCCGGCGAACTCGCCAACGTGCATCCGCAGACGCTCCGCCAATACGATCGTTTGGGGCTGGTGGTGCCGCAACGCACGGACGGTGGCGCTCGCCGGTATTCGCTGCGAGACATCTCGCGCCTTGCGAAAGCGCAGCAGCTGAGTCAGGAAGAAGGCATCAACCTGGCTGGCATCGCGCGGATCCTTTCCTTGGAAGAGGAGAACCGCGAGCTGCGCCGGCAAGTCGAGCGATTGCGCCGGCCGGCCGGTTCCAGCGTGTTCGCGGCCGATGCGGACGGTGACATTGTGGAAATCGAACGTTCCCGCCGCGCTCGCATGTGGCGTCGGCAGATTCAGGTCGACGCCCGTCAGCTGCCGTCGCGCGAGTCCGTGGAGGCCGCGCGTGTCGCGGCTGATGCGTACGACACGCGCGGTGGGGGTGTCGCAGGCGAAAACGAGGGGATTGAGAGGGGTAAACCCGTTTCTCAGCCGATTTCTAGGTCTATCGTGCTTTGGGGGATTGACTGATTTTCAGAAAACATTGAAAAAAAAAAATTCAAAAACAGGCATATCTTGCAACAGATGTGCCTGTTTTTGTTATATAGTTTTACCAAATGCATTGCTTCCTGCGACGATGTCGTCGTTGTGGGAAATAATGTTGAGTATCCGCGTTCTAACTGTCATTCTTCCGGTCGTCAAGGTGCTTCGGTGAAAGATGGTTCTCTTTGCCCATGAATAATCATGGAGGAGGGGGTAAGATATGCGGCGAGAACAGGAAAGGTTAGGAGCGTACAGTGCCAAGAGTTGCGTTCACAGCTAAGACCCGCAAGTATCTCGGGTCTCTGGATGCCGTGGAATCGGTCACCCAGTATCGTATTTGTTACTCCAAGGAGTTTCGCGATGATTGCATGCGCAGGTATGCCGAAGGTGGCTCGCCTGCCGCGATTTTCCGCGAGGCCGGGCTTGATCCGAAGATCATCGGATACAAGCGCGTGGAACGTTGCATCGCTCGCTGGAAGGCGGAAAATGCGGAAAAGGCCGCTGAAACCGCTGTGGAAAACAGTGAAAATCAGGGAGAGTGAATTTCAAATCTCCCGATACAAGTGAAATTTTCGAATTTCATGGATTATAGCGATGGGGGTTGCCGATAATTCGTGAAAAAAATCGGATGATTTTGCGAATACGTAGGCGCGAAGTATTGCGTCGATATGGGAAGCGCTCGGATGGAGGACCGTCCGGGCGCTTTTCGTTTGCCTCGCTTGTATGCCTGTTTGTTGTCTGCCGTTTTGCCGCGACTCGCGAATGCTGCCGTCTTGCCGCTCTGCTGAAATGGCAGTGGAAGTCGCGATGGACGGCGCTGCCCGGAAATCCGGTGCTCCGCGTCCGACGGTCGTAGGGAAGGAACATCATGACCGAGACGAACCTGATGATCAAGGCCGTGTTTTGGGATATGGACGGCACGCTGATCGATTCCGAACCGTATTGGCATGAGGGTGAGATGAAAATCGCAGCCGCGCATGGCGGATATTGGGATGAGGAGCTCGCCTGGCAGGGTTCGGGCACGCCGGTTCCGGATGTGGCCCGTCGCATGGTGGAGCATGGTTGCCAGCTGTCGATTGAAGAGATCGGCCAGGGCATGATCGATTACGTCGCCCAAAAGGAATTCGAGCGCATTCCGTGGATCGAAGGCGTGGAAGACGTGCTTGTCGCGCTGCGTGACGCTGGCGTTCCTTCGATGCTGGTCACCACGTCGCCGCGTCATCTTGCGGAGAATCTGGTTGTCCAAGCGCCGGCTGGCGCGTTTGCGGGCTACGTGTGCGGCGATGATGATGTTGAGAAGAAGCCGTCTCCGGCCCCGTATTTGGAGGCGGGTCGTCGCTTGGGCATCGCTCCGGAAGATATGAAGTACTGCATTGCGATTGAGGATTCCATGTCGGGCCTGCGTTCGGCCGTCGCCTCCGGCGCGACGACGATCGGCCAGACCGGGTTCATGCAGATCGACAATTCCAACGGCCCGCAGTTCGCCTCGATCAAGGGCTACGAGGGCATTGACGCGGCCTCGCTCGACGCTTTCGTGCGTCAGCGCGTATCCCAGGCCTGATTTTTCGCCCCATCTCGCTTACGTATGGCAGATTTGTCTGGTGGCTAGGAAAAGAAAAAGCCCGCTGCGGTGGAATGAATGCAGCGGGCTTAGTGGAGCCGACGGTAGTCGAAACCGCGACCTCTTCGATGCGAACGAAGCGCTCTACCAACTGAGCTACGGCCCCAAGTCATGTCTAGCAACACGCTAAGCAAGACAACTCTCGCGATTCTAGTACGAAGTCTGTACGAATGCAATCTGCGAGATTCGCGTGTTGCGGAATATCCCTTGCAGGAAAAGCATGCGAAAGCATACGAAAACGGTGCCTTCCGAAAAATCGAAAGACACCGCAATCGCAAGAAAAGGAGAAAACGTAAGATCAGGCTTCCGCGGTCGCGGTATCAGCCTTCTTTTTGCCGAACTTTGCTTTGAGCAAGCCGACGAAGGTAGGAATCAGCGACAGCACGAGAATCGCAATGATGACCAGCTCGAAATGCTTCTGCACGGCCGGAATGCCGCCGAAGAAGTAGCCGAGCAGCGTGAACAGTGTGGACCAGCACAGACCGCCGAGCACCGAGAACGGCGTGAAACGGCTCCAACGCATGCCGGAAATGCCGGAAATGAACGGCATGAACGTGCGGATGAACGGGAAGAAACGGCCGAGGAACACGGCGAGCGGGCCCCACTTTTCGATCATGCCTTCGGTTTTGGCGAGGCGTTCGGGGGTCATAGCCTTGACTCTGCCGGATTCGATGATGCGACGGCCGAAGAAGTGGCCGATCCAGTAGTTGCACTGGTCGCCGATGATCGGAGCGCACCAGACCACAGGCAGCAGCGCGAACAGCGGTAGTGCGGAAACGCCGGTCTGGGCGTCGGGCGCGGCGAAGAAGCCGGCGGCGAACAGTAGGGAGTCGCCCGGCAGGAACGGGAAGAACACGACGCCGGTTTCGACGAACACAATCAGGAAGATGAAACCAAGCGTGGGGGCAACGCCCATGGAGATCCAGCTGGCGATCGCCGTGCGCGGATCCTTGAGCAGATTAATGAAGAAGTTGATAATTCCCATGGAATGCTCTCTGTGAGTACCTTACATCTAAACGTCCAAAATTAAGTGGTTCAGGCTGCCTTGTGTGGGTTGGCCATGCGGAACCAATGTCAGCCTACCAGTGGCCCTCTAATGCGGCGCCTAGTAATGCCCGACGGTTGGCAAATCTGCACAAACGGACGCAAAGTGCCAACTGCGGTAGATGATTTTGGTTTGAGGGTGTTTGGTGTTTGGCTGTTTGGCTTTAGAGTGTGCGATATATCCGGTATATCGCATATCGCTCATTGTGATTTGGCGTTGTGACCTCACGATTTTGTTTTTTTTTGGGGGGGGGGCTCATGATTTTGATTTGGTGACCTCACGATTTGAAAAAAGGCGGCGAAAAACGGAATCGTGAGGTCAACAAATCAAATAGTGAGGCCGCTGAACACGAATCGCGCATGTTGACGGTACGAAAGTGTGTTTCGATGGCGCGGAAGATAGAGTGGAAACCGCAGTAAGGCAATGCGAGAGCGGTTGGGGCAATGCAAGACTAGGCGAATACGGCAAATACAGGGGAGTGTGAATCATGGCGAAAAATCTTGCGCAATCGGTTGATGGGAATCTGAATCGGCAATCGCGGGCGCTGTTCGAAGCGTTGCATGCGGCGACCGGAAAATTCTCCATGTTCGGTCATCAAAACGAAACCAGCAAGGTGATTACCCCCGATACGGATTCCGACGTGCATGCCGTGACCGGCGCATATCCGGCGGTCTGGAGCAATGATTCGGGCGCTGCCGGCACGGGCGCATATGGCACTCCGCTGCCGGAATCGCCGTATGCGCGCGATTTCAACGCTTTCGCGCGCAACAGCTTCATACGCATGGCCGATTCGCTGCCACGTATGTACACGAGGTAAGTACATGTGCGCGGTGTAAGCATGCGTTTGCGGGCGGATTCTTCCAGTCACTGGAAGAATCAGGACGTTTTTAAGCCTGTTGGCGTCCGAATTGTTCCAATGTCTGGATGTTTTGGGACGTTACTGGGGCTGTAAGCGGGGTGATTGTTCCAGTGGGTGGGGGAATCACCCCGCTGAGGGTCTGTTTTGTGTCCGGATTGTTCCAGCGATTGGGGGTTTAGGACGCGGGGAGGGTTGTTTTCCTTTGCGTTGGATAGGCTGAAGGCATGGAACGCATGAATGAGACGTTGGACTTGAAACTGAATGAGTTGAGTGCGAATACGGCAGCAGTAACGGGAACTGCGGGAATGGTGAATACGGCGGAGATGGCAGAATCGCCGACAGCGGCGGAACAGTCTGGAACAGAACAGTCTGGTACGGGACTTGACGCCCTCGTGTGCGGAACCGACGTTCCGCAAGGCACGGTGGTGATGGCTGCCACGCCGATCGGCAACACGGCCGACGCCTCCGCACGCCTCATTGCGCTCCTGGAACGCGCCGACATCGTGGCCGCCGAAGACACCCGCCGTCTCTACGCGCTCGCCAACCGTCTCGGCGTGCACGTGAACGGCCGCGTGGTGGCCTACCACGATCACAACGAGCGAGACAAGTCCGACGGTCTGCTCGATCAGGTGGAAACCGGCGCTACCGTGCTGGTCGTGTCCGACGCGGGCATGCCGACCATCAACGATCCGGGCCTCGCGATCGTGCGTCGCGCCATCGAACGTGGTCTGCCCGTCACCTGCGCTCCCGGCCCGTCCGCAGTGCTGGACGCGCTGTGCCTTTCAGGACTGCCCACCGACCGCTTCTGCTATGAAGGATTCCTGCCGCGCAAGCATTCCGAACGCGTGCAATACCTGCGTACCCTGCGTTCTGAACGCCGCACCATCGTGTTTTACGAAACCCTGCATCGCATCGACGATTCCATGGCCGACCTGCTTGACGTGTTCGGTCCGAACCGCAAGATGGCGCTTTGCCGTGAACTTACCAAGGATTTTGAGCAGATCCGTCGCGGAACCATCGAGCAGATTCGCCAGAGCGTGATCGACGAGCCGCCGCGCGGCGAAATGGTGTTGGTCGTTGCCGGCGCTTCCGAAGAGGAGGCTGACGCTGCTGCCCCCGCATCGTTGAGCGTCGAAGACTTGGCGGTGCTGTCGATCGACCGTGCGCAGGAAGACAATCTGCGCATCAAAGACGCGATTTCGCAGGTCGTTGCCGAGCATCCCCTTGCGGACGGCTCGCTTGCCAATCGCAAGCAGGTCTACAATGCGGTTCTTGCGATGAAGCAGTAAGTCCACATTATTTACCGTCCGGCGATTGCCTATCGTGCGATTGCCCGTCGCGCAAGTGTTAGCTGCATGCTTGCGATCCGCACGATTCCAACGATTCCAGCAGTATTTGCAGGGCGCGGGCCACGTCCGGCCCGCCGACTTGCGCAAGATAGTCCAACATCGCCGGTGTTGCGGAAGGATTGGCGACCAGCCATTTGCGCAGTTGCGGCGCGTATTCCGCGATATGCCATAGCACGTCCTGCGGTGTGTCCGGACTGCACGCCACCAGCGGCGTCAATGGAATTGGGGGAGACGGCGGATCCACCAGCGGTTTCGGCCGCGGTTTGGGCTGGTATGGCGGCGGTTCGCGGCGCGTCCGCTGTGCACGGTGTGCGAGATTCCGCGCATCCCGATGCGTCTCGCGATGCGTCCGTGGCCTGCGTTTTTCTTGGATTCCGAGCAGTCTGCGGAATCCGTTTGCTCTGTCGGCACCTATCCTGTCGGCGTGCGTCGCGCGCCGCGCCTTATGCCTGCTATGCGCTGCGCTCATATTCGTCGCTTCTTCCGTCGATCGCAAGAATGTAGTTGCGCGCCTGTGGCGCGTTGCGAATATGCTTCGTCTCCTGCATGATTTGCATGCAATCGTTGGAGCGGAAATGAAATTCCTGCATGAGCATGCAGATGATTTCGGAAACCAACGATTCGCTTTCGGGGGTGCAGTTCAATGCGAGATCGCATGCGGTGCGAACAGGCGTGGTCACGATGATCGGACCGACTTTGATGGTGTGTTCGTTTGGTGCGAGACGGTTGAAAACGTTGATTTTACGGCCGTAACGTAGCGCTCGATAGTGGGCTTTCGCGATAATGTCGATGGATTCGGGGAAGGTGCCGCCTAGCCAAACCCATGCGGCGGTGCGTGAACATGCCACGGACCGGCTCGGCAGCAATGTCGCGATGATGCAGGACCGCCCGTACAACGTGTCCGAATCGTGGCATGAATAGGCGTTCGCGCTGTCGAGCTTGCACAGCGCGCCGGATGAGGCCAGCAGGTTCAGGCACATCGGGCCCGGAAGGTCATCGTTGCCCAGAAGGGGTGGTGGAGTGTCCATGACGGTACCGTAGCGGATTCGAATTCCGTTGCGCCACCAGCCCCCGAAAATCTGTGGATATGTGGAAAATGATTGTTACGTAATGCAACAATGTGGATAGATCGGCAGATATGCAAATTATGATGCAAACTATTTCAAACGATTGAAATCGATGATCGCACGTCCATCCTCCAATAAAAATCCAACTACCGAAATACATGGAAAATGCGGGATATGGCGCTTTGTATAATCGGGCACCATGAGTCATATTTTGGTGAATGTTGCTTGGCCGTATGCTAACGGCCCCCGTCATATCGGTCACGTCGCCGGATTCGGCGTGCCCTCCGACGTATACGCGCGCTACGAGCGCATGAAGGGCAATGACGTGCTGATGGTGTCCGGCACCGACGAGCACGGCACCCCGATTCTCGTCGAGGCGGAGAAGGAAGGTCTCACTGCCCAGGAACTGGCCAACCGTTACAACCGCGTGATCGCCAAGGATCTGTGCGACCTCGGCCTGAGCTACGACCTGTTCACCCGCACCACCACCGGTAACCACGAGCACGTGGTGCAGGAGATGTTCAAGCAGTGCTTGGAGAACGGCTACATCTACAAGGGCACCCAGCAGGTGGCGATTAGCCCGTCCACCGGCCGTACCCTGCCCGACCGCTACATCGAGGGCGAGTGCCCGATTTGCCATGCCGAAGGTGCGCGTGGCGACCAGTGCGACGCCTGCGGCAACGAGCTCGACCCGGACGAGCTCATCAACCCCGTCTCCAAGATTAACGGCGAAACCCCGCGCTTCGAGCAGACCGAGCACTACTTCCTCGACCTGCCGGCGCTCGCCGAAGCCAACAAGGCGTGGCTGGAGACCCGCAAGGGCTGGCGTACCAACGTCATCAACTTCTCGCTCGGCCTGTTCAAGGAAGTTAAGCCGCGCGCCATCACCCGTGACATCGACTGGGGTATCCCGGTGCCGGTGAAGGACTGGATTGACAACCCGAACAAGAAGCTGTACGTGTGGTTCGACGCCGTGATCGGCTACCTGTCGGCTTCCATCGAATGGGCCCGCCGTCAGGGCGACCCGGAGAAGTGGCGCGAATGGTGGAACGACCCGAGCTGCCCGGCCTACTACTTCATGGGAAAGGACAACATCACCTTCCACTCCCAGATCTGGCCGTCCGAAATGCTGGCGTACAACGGCAAGGGCTCCAAGGGCGGCGAAACCGGCCCGATGGGTCCGCTCAACCTGCCTGAGCAGGTGGTGGCCAGCGAGTTCATGACCATGGAAGGCAAGAAGTTCAGCTCCTCCCGCGGCATCGTGATCTACGTCAAGGACATCCTCGCCCGCTACCCCGTGGATGCCGTGCGCTACTACATTTCCGTGGCCGGTCCGGAAAGCTCCGATTCCGACTTCACTTGGGCTGAGTTCGTGCGCCACAACAACGAGGAGCTTGCCGCTTCCTGGGGCAACCTCGTCAACCGTGTGGCCAATCTGATGAACAAGAACTTCGGTGAGATTCCGGCGCTCGATGAGAGCGAAATGACCGATGAGGATCGCGCTCTGCTGAGCGAAACCAAGGCCGCGTTCGACACGGTCGGTTCGCTGATCGAGAACCATCGCCAGAAGAACGCGCTGAGTGAAGCCATGCGCGTGGTCGGCGACATCAACAAGTACATTTCCGCCACCGAACCGTGGAAGATCAAGGACAATCCGGCTCGCCTCGGCACCGTGCTGCACGTTGCCGCCCAGGCCGTGTCCGACGCGAACCACCTGCTGGCCCCGTTCCTGCCGCATTCCGCGCAGAAGGTGTGGGAGGCTCTCGGCGGCACAGGCACGTTCTCGCCGTTGCCGCGCTTGGAAGAGGTCGAGGATCTCGACAAGCCGGGCTTCATGTATCCGATCATCACCGGCGACTACAAGCTGGGCGAAACCGTGCATCCGTGGGCTTCCGAGCCGATCGTGGCCGGCACTGCAGTGCCGAAGCCGCATCCGATTTTCGCGAAGATTCCGCCGGAGGCCGTCGAAGAGGAGCTCGCTCGCTTCGATTCGGAGCTGAAGGCTCGTCGTGAGGCCGAGGCGGCCCGTCTTGCCGCCGAAAAGGCCAAGCTGGAAGGCTGATTCGCTGATTCACCTGGGGATTCGGCTTGATTTGGCCTGATTTGCCGCTAAGGTGAGTTGTTCTGATTGCCGGTGCAAGGAATTACGAAGTTCTTGCACCGGCTTTTTATATCTGATTTTGCAAATCCGACTTGTAAATCTAATGTGCAATATTCGACTTTCTGTATACGATTTTACAAATCTATAGTGCAATCCGGATTGAATCGATTTCAAAATCCGTAACAATCGCTATTTCTCTTTGCCATTCCTCTCGTTACAATGGGGAAGTTGAGGGAAATGCGATGCTGCAGGGAGGCTCTTATGTTGGACGTCAAGCGAGTGCTGAAAGCCGCGCCTACGAAAATGCGTTCCCAAGAGCCGCTGCAGCAGTTGTGGACGCCTTGGGGCGAACAGATCGCCGGCGAATGGCTGTCTTCCAACGACGCCCACAAGGCGTTCTGCCCTGCAAAAGACGGCGAACGCAAACTGGAAAACGGCCGCACGCCAATCCTGAACGAGCATCCGCGCCCAACCATGGTGCGCGGCAATCACACCATGCTCAACGGATTCTGGGATTACGCGATCGTATCCATTCCCGAAAGCGGCAACGGCTCGAAATGGCGCAAATCCGCGGCTGTGCTCACCCGTGACGAAGCGGTGCAGGCAGTGAAGGAAGCGGCCATCCCCGAAACGTTCGACGGCAAGATTTTGGTGCCGTTCTCCCCGGAATCCGCGCTTTCCGGCGTGCATCAGACGATTTACCCAGACAATATGATCTGGTATCGCACGGTGGTGCATCCCGTGACGCTTGGGGGAGGGGAAGCGGTTCGGCAGATCGGCGATGCGAACCGCTTGATGCTGCATTTCGAAGCGGTCGATTACGTGTGCGCCTGCTTTATCAACGGGCAGTTTGCAGGGATGCATGTCGGGGGATATTTGCCGTTTGACGTCGATATTTCGGCATTCGTCGATCCCGATGATGCTTTCGAGATTGCGTTGTGCGTGTACGATCCGAACGATTCGGGTACGCAAATGCGCGGCAAGCAGAAAATCGAGCGCGAGGGGATTTGGTACACCGCGCAAAGCGGCATTTGGCAGAGCGTGTGGATGGAGATCGTGCCGGAAGCGTACGTGCAGACGCTTACGCTGAAGGGCGCCGCCGACGGCAGATTGTTTATTCGCGCGGAAATCGGCGGAGACAAGCCGAATGCCAAACTGCATATCGTCGTAGCCGATCCCGCGGACGGCACGATCGTCGCGGACGAATTGCTGCCGGCTGGCATGCGCAAGGTGCGCACGGAAATCGCAACGCGGGCCGAACACTTGTGGTCGCCGAACGATCCGTATTTGTATGACGTGACGGCGACGCTGGAATTTGGTGCGGCGAAATCGCAGGGAAAGCAGGAAAAGCTGCAGCAAGAATCGCAGGAAATTCAAGAGAAACCCGCGAAATCGCAGGAAAAGCAAGATATTGTGCGCTCGTATTGCGCGTTCCGCACGGTTGAGATTAAGCCTGATTTGAAGGGTATCGCGCGCTTCCATCTCAATGGCAAGCCGGTGTTCCTCAAGGGTGTGCTCGACCAGGGCTATTGGCCGGACGGCCTGCTGACCGCGCCGAGTGATGAAGCGCTGGTGCATGACATAATCGCCATGAAGGAATCCGGCTTTACTATGCTGCGCAAGCATATCAAAATCGAGTCGGCGCGCTGGTACTACCATTGTGACCGCCTCGGCATGCTGGTATGGCAGGACGCGGTGTCGGGTGGCGGCGAATACAACGCGTGGGTCACCAACCGCAAGCCGACGCTCATGCGTGCCACATGGAACAAGTACCGCGACGACACGGCGAAGCATTTCGCGGCGCTCGGTGCCGACGATTCGACGTACCGCCGCGACTGGTCGCGCACTTGCGATGCCATGGTGCACATGCTTGCCGGCCACCCGTCGATCGTCACGTGGGTGCTGTTCAACGAAGGGTGGGGGCAGTTCGACGCGTGCGATGCGGCGGAACGCATTCATGCGCTTGACCCGACGCGCCCGATCGACGCCACGAGTGGCTGGTACGACCAGCGTTGCGGCGATGTTCACAGCGTGCACAACTACTTCCGTCCGCTGGAAATCTACCCGGATAAGGGGCCGTTGCGTGGGTATGTGGCCGAATATGAAAAGCGGCATAAGCGGCGTCGTCGTGCCGCGCATTACGCGGTGTTGCCGGTTGCGCAGCATGGCGTTCGTGCGTTCGTGATTTCGGAATTCGGAGGATTGGCGCAGTTGGTTGCCGATCATGCTGCGGTTTCGCGCGCGTACGGCTACGGTGAATACGATTCGATTGAGGATTGGCGCACTGCCGTCCGTTCCGTGCTTGATTCGGCGGAATCGTTGGAATCACGCGGATTGGCGGGCTACGTGTATACGCAGGTTTCCGACGTCGAAGAAGAGCTCAACGGCCTCATGACCTACGATCGCCGCCTCAACAAATTCGCGCAATGATTCGCCGAGATTGAGTGCGGTCATGGCGGTCATGGAAGCGTTCTGCTTCTTGCGTTTCGGTGGCGCGTTCGGTACGTTGGGAACGGCGGCTATTATGGCGCCATCACAGCGAGCCACGGCGGAACGGAGCGAGGAGATGTGCGTTGCGTTTGCATTGGCCGCATTAACCGAGGGGGGTCTTGTGACCATGAATCATGTTCCGGAAGCGCCGCAGTCCGCAAGCGGCGATTATGCGTGGTTGGGAGCCGAGCCGGGTTCCGTAGCCGATCAGCTGTATATGTCGGCGGCCGACGAATGGAATCAGGCAATCAATTCGCGTTTTGTGAATGAATTGCTGGATGATACACTTCCAGAATCGATTTTGAAGTCTTATTTAATTCAGGATTTCAAGTTCTTTAATCAGGGCATCATGGCACATGCGATTGAACTTGCGCCGCGTCAGGAAACCAAAGATATGCTGGCGAAACAATCGCAATGGTTTGCTGACAATGAAGCAACATATTTTACCGGATTCCTTAAGGAATACGGAATTACTGACGAAGAATACAATAATTCCGAGCAGACTCCGGCAAATCGTGAATATTGCGAATATCTGACCAAGCTGGTTCAGGGAACTTGGGAAGAACTCATTACTGCGCTGTGCTGCATGGAATGGATTTATCTTGCCTGGGCCAAGCGCACCATCGACGCTGGCGTCGTTCAGCAGATTCCGGCGCACAAGGGTTGGGTTGATTTGCATGAGGGCGATTATTTCCGCGCCTGGACGGGCCGCCTGATCGCGCTCGTCAACGAGTATGCGTCGGTGGATGGCTCGGAGGCCGACGTGTTCCGCACCATCGTGCATCTCGAGCGTCGCTTCTTTGAGGATTCCTATCCGCAGCGGTGAGCGGTGAGCATGATATGAGGCAATGAGCGCCAATGCAAATTGGCGGTAACGCGGTAACGCAATAACGCAAGCAGGGGGTCCGCAGAATACGCGGACCCCCCGTAATTGTTGGGGCAACCGGCATGCCCCAACGTGTCAGATCAGCTCGATATCCACATCCAAGTGGAGCGGCTTATCGGCTGGAATGTGGTACTGCGGGTGCACCGGGCTCATCCAGGAATCGTCGCCGCCGACGCCCATTTGCGCGGCGAGTACGCGCAGGAACATGTGCTTCGGAGCGGGCAGTTCGTCCTGATGCTGGGCTTCTTCCAACATGAATGCGCTGTACGGCTGCAGGCTGAGCGCGAACGCTGATTCGCCGTGACGGCTCACACGCATGCCATGACCGGCATCATCCGTGATCTCAGCCCAACGCACATCCTCATGGTTGCCGGTTTCCTGCGGCATGAGGTACGGCGCATGATCGTCGTAAGCGTTGGTGTTCCAAATGCCCAGCTTGGCATGCTTGCGGTCGGCGTAGGTTTCGTCGGGTCCGGGGCCGTAGAAGCGCAGGTTGGAGTATTCGACCGGCAGCGTCCATTCCAAACCGAAAGCCGGAATGGTCGGGGCTTCCTGAGTTTCACCCGGATAGTCGACGCTCAAGTGCAGCTTGCCGGTGGTGTCTGCCACATACGTGATGGTGACGTGCGTGCGCTGCGGAGTGGCGAGCTCGTACTCGTATACGGCTTTCAGCGTATCGTCATTGACCTGTTCGATGGTGTTGTTGACGCACTTGGCGTAACGGCCTGCGCCGACCCACTGCGCGCGGTCGTAACCGTGGCCTGCACCGCGATCGTTGTCGGTCAGCGCGCGGAACGTGGTGAGCGTGGGCTTGCGCAGCACGAATTCACGGCCGTCAAGCGTGTACGAAACAATGCCGCCCTGCGTACGCGACAGCAGAATCTCACGACCGGATCCCTGCACGCCAGCATTCCAACGGCCAACGGTCACGATGCCGTCAACAGGCTTCGTCTCGCTGGCAGCAACCGGCTTGGAGCCTGCAACCACGGTCTGGCCGAACGACAGCTCGTAGCCCTTCGACGCCCACTCTTCCGCGGCGGCAAGGCGTTGGCTCACTTCGAGCGTGAGCTCGTTGGCTTGGCCTCGGTAGGCCTCCAACGGCCATTCAATATCGAAGTGCTTGGTTTCGCCAGCCGGCACATCAAAACGCTGTTCGGCCTGCCATACCGGCTCGCCATCCGCAAGCACGCGCGTAACGAACACATAGTCGGCGGTGGAAACGAACAGATTGTCATTCGCGATCTCAACGCCGGTTTCACCCGGCACAATGCGCACGTTGGCATACAGCTGCTTGACGTCTTGCGCCTTTGGCGACGGCGTGCGATCGGCGAACACAATACCGTCTCCGGCAAACTCGTAATCGCTCGGACGATCGCCGAAATCGCCGCCGTAGCAGAGACGTTCATCGCCATCGGGCAAGCGCACAAGAATCGCCTGGTCGATGAAATCCCAAATAAATCCGCCCTGATATTGCGGATAGCGTTCCAAAGCCGTGTATTCGTCCATGTTGCCGACGGAATTGCCCATGGCGTGCATGTATTCGCAGGAAATATACGGCTTCTTCGGGTTGGACTTGAGATATTCCTCGATTTCGTCGGCGTGCGCGTACATGCGGCTTTCGATGTCGGTCACGTCGTCATACTTGCGATTGTGGGTCACGCCCTCGTAGTGCACTGGTCGGTTCGGGTCGAGTTCGTGCACGTGGACGCTCATCGCGCGGAACACGTCTCCCGCATACGATTCGTTGCCGAGCGACCAGATGACTACGGAAGCATGGTTGTAGTCGCGCTTCATCATGCTGTTCACACGGTCCACGCACGCGCCCTCCCATTCGGGCTTGCTGCCCGGAACGGCGGAATCCTCGGTGACCACGTCTCCCGGCAGGCACCAGCTGCCGTGCGTTTCAAGATTGGTTTCGTCGATCAGGTAGATGCCGTATTCGTCGCACAGGTCGTACCAGTATTCCTGGTTGGGGTAGTGCGAGGTGCGGATGGCGTTGATGTTGTGCCTCTTGCAGAACGTGATGTCGTCGATCATGTCTTGCCTGGTGATGGCGCGGCCGCGCTTCGCGTCGAATTCGTGGCGGTCGGCGCCCTTGAAGACCACGCGCTTGCCGTTGAGCTTCATGATGCCGTCTTCGATACGGAATGTGCGGAAGCCGATACGCTGCACGATTTTTTCGACCAGCGGGCCGTCGTGGCCGACGACAAGCACCGTCAGCTCATACAGGGTTGGCTCTTCGGCGCTCCACGGCGCAATGTTCTTCAGCGCGCCGGAATTGAGGGTGATGGTTTCGTTGGCGCATTGCGTGGATTCCCACACCACAGTGCCGTTTGCGTCACGCAGTTTCGCCTTGACGGTGGCCGCGTCGTTTGCATTGCGCAACTGCAGGGTTGCATTCAGCGTTCCGGCGGCCATGGAGGGATTGTAGTCGGCTTCGATCTGCACGGTTTCGACATGCACGCGAGGCTGTGCGGCGAGCTCCACGGAACGGAACAGGCCGTGCAAACGCCAGAAATCCTGATCTTCCAGCCAAGAGGCGCTCGCGTATTCGTAGCAGGCGACGGTGAGCACGTTGTCGCCGTCAACGTGCAGCGCTTCGGTGATGTCGAATTCGTTCGGCGTGAAACCGTCCTCGCCATAGCCGACGAAGGTGCCGTTAAGCCACACGTAGATCGCAGTGGCCATGCCGTGGAAGGTGACGCTGACGGTGCCGCCATTTTCCAGCGTCGCGGCGAGCGGACGGTCGAGCGTGAAGGAACGGCGGTAGATCGCCACATGATTGTTTTCGGGAACGTTCGGCTCCTGCGGATCCTCATGGCCATCCCATGGATACTGCACATTCACATATTTGTTCTTCAAATAGCCGGCCATCTGCAGGTGTTCGGGCACGTTGATCGCGCCGAAACCGGCATCGTTGAAGTCAGCTGCGGCGAACGGCGCGTTTTCCACGTCGATGGATGCGGCCTGAGTAACGTTTACTTTCCATACACCGTCGAGATTCTGCTTCGGTTCGGTGGCTTCGCCCAGGAAATACCGATGATTGGAGTGCGCGGGCTTGCGATTCACCGCGAATACGGTCGGATCGGTGAGCCAGCTTGCGTTCGCCTGCCGCGCCTGCAGGATGCGCGATTCCGGAACCCCTTGCGTTTGCTGTGATTGCGCGGCTTCTTGAGCTGCCATGATAACTACCCCTATCCATTGCGACGTTGCCAATGTACGCTACGAATCATAGCGTAAGTAATTTTGTTTACTAACATCCGATAACATATCACACTTCCGCCAAAGATGGTAGCGACATTGCCGTCGGTGTTGCCGTGTAATCGAATGCGCGGTCGAAATAAGATTGCAGATTATGTTTCACGATTTTGTGAAATCTTGACAAAAGACGGTGCGTTGCAGTCTTGCAAAATGGGCACGGTGTGTAATAATGGCAGGAATGCACCGATGGCGTACGCCCGGTGCCCACAACCGCGCAGCATTGCCCAGTTCGGCGAGTGGTTGCGAAAATCGCAATTTTCCGCTATTTCGCACTATCGCAACGGCAGGGGAGTGCTGACTACTCCGCGGCGCTCCCAAGGAGATCATCATGGTTGATCGCAAGGAAGATCAATCCACCCAATTCCGCGATACCAGTTCGGGAAATTTCGAACAAGCAGCAAAAACCGCGACGCAAACGCAAGTCGATCCGTCGCTCGCCGATGCGCAAACCGTAGCGCAATCGCTTGGTGTCGATTTGAATACCGGCCTGAGTCAAGCGGAAGCCAAGCGTCGACTCGACAAGTACGGACCGAACGAACTCGCGTCCGCACCACCGGTGCCGAAATGGAAGAAATTCCTCGAACAATTCAAAGACCCCCTTGTCTACCTGTTGCTGGCTGCGACCGGCATTTCGCTCGTCGCATGGTTCATTGAACGAGCCAACGCCGTACCGGGTGCGGAAGGCGGCGAAGCATTGCCGTTCGACGCCATCGTCATCGTGCTGATCCTTATCGTCAACGCGGTGCTCGGCTACATCCAGGAATCGAAGGCGGAAGCCGCCGTCGAAGCGCTCTCCAGCATGACCGCGCCGCAAACCAACGTGCTGCGTGACGGCAAAATCGAACGCATCAACACGGTTGACGTGGTGCCCGGCGACATCATCGTGCTCGGCGAAGGCGACTCCGTTTCCGCGGACGGACGCCTCTTCGCCGCCGCCAGCCTACGAATCGCGGAAGCCAGCCTCACCGGCGAAAGCGTGCCCGTCGGCAAAAAGACCGACACCCTCGCACAGGCGAAGGCCCTCGGCGACCGCGCCAACATGGTGTTCAACGGCACGTCCGTAACGCAAGGCACCGGCCGCGCCATCGTAACCAGCACCGGCATGGGCACGCAGGTCGGTAAAATCGCCGATCTGCTGCAAGCCACGGAAGACGACGAAACCCCGCTGCAAAAGGAAATGAACTACGTTTCCAAAATCCTCGGCAGCGCGGTATGCATCATCGCGGTCGTGGTGCTGGCCGCGCTCGCGCTTACCGAAGGCTTCCAAGACGTTCACGATGTGATCGATTCGCTGCTGTTGGCCGTCTCGCTGGCGGTCGCGGCCGTGCCGGAAGGTTTGGCTGCAATTCTTACGGTGGTGCTCGCGCTCGGCGTGCAGCGCATGGCCATGCACAATGCGATCGTCAAGAAGCTGCATTCGGTGGAAACGCTCGGATCCGCGTCGGTGATCTGCTCCGATAAGACCGGCACGCTCACCCGCAATGAGATGACCGTGGAGCGCGTGGTCACGCCGAGCGGCGAAGTGCAGCTTACTGGCACCGGCTATGCGCCGGAAGGCCGCATGGTGGTCGATCCACAGACCATGGAACATGCGCAAATACGCGGGATCATCGAATCGGAAGCCGTTGCGACCCTTGCCGTGGGCGCGTTGGCGAACGACGGCGAACTGCGCGAATCTGCTGCTTCTGCCGGAAATGCGGAAAACGTAACGTGGGAGGCGGTCGGCGACCCGACCGAAGTCTCACTCATCGTCGCAGCACGAAAAGTGAAGGCGAATCGCAAGTACGCCAACTACGAGCGCGTTGGCGAAATCCCGTTTACTTCCGAACGTAAGCGCATGTCCATCGTGGCGCAAGACAACGCTGACGCCGGCCGTCTGACCGTCTTCTCCAAGGGTGCCCCCGATGTGCTTCTTGGATATTGCAGCAGGATTGCTGTCGGCGGTGCGGTACGTCCACTTACGGAAGGCGATCGCCAGCAGATTCTTGCGACTGTCGAACAGCTTTCTTCCGATGCATACCGCACGCTGGGACAGGCTTATCGTCCGCTCGGTACCGCTTCTCTTGCGCAAGTGCCGGGAATCATGCTGAATTCCGCAGGTCATGTTGCCGATATTGCGGAACAAAGCGATGTGCTTGAGAACGATTTGATTTGGGTCGGCATGATCGGCATCATCGATCCGCCGCGCACGGAAGTGCGTGATTCGGTTGCCGAAGCGCATCGCGCCGGCATTCGTACGGTAATGATTACCGGCGATCACCCGCTGACCGCGGCGCGCATCGCCACCGATCTGGGCATTATCGACAAGGGCGGCACGGCCATGACCGGCAGCCAACTCGACGAACTGCCCGACGAAGCGGCATTCGACAAGGTGACCAGCGGAGTGTCCGTCTACGCGCGAGTCGCGCCGGAACACAAGTTGAAGATCGTTGAATCCTTGCAACGGCAAGGCAATATCGTGGCCATGACCGGTGACGGCGTGAACGACGCTCCCGCAGTCAAAACCGCCGATATTGGCGTCGCCATGGGCATTACCGGCACTGAAGTGACCAAGCAGAGCGCGAAAATGATCCTCGCCGACGACAACTTCAGCACCATCGTCGCAGCCGTGCGTGAAGGACGCGGCATTTTCGACAACATCCGCAAGTTCCTGCGCTACCTGCTGAGCTCCAATGTGGGCGAAGTGTTCACCGTGTTCGGCGGGGTGATGCTCGCCGGATTCCTCGGCATCACCCAGCCCGGCAGCCAAGGCGTGACCGTGCCGCTGCTTGCCACGCAGCTGCTGTGGATCAACCTGCTCACCGACGCGGCACCCGCGCTCGCCATGGGCGTCGACCCGTCCACCGACGATGTGATGGCGCGCAAGCCGCGCAAACTCACCGATCGCGTGATTGACGCCGAAATGTGGGGCGACATCATTTTCATCGGTGTGATTATGGCGGCCGTCACCCTGATCGGCATGGACATGCACTTGGACGGCGGTCTGTTCACCGACCGTTCCGTCGATGCGATCGGTCACGACGCACAAATGACGGAAGCACGCACCATGGGCTTCACGATTCTCGTGTTCGCGCAAATGCTGAACGCGCTTGCCTCGCGCTCGCACTTGCAGTCAGCGTTCGTCGGACTGTTCTCCAACAAGTGGCTATGGGGCGCGATCGCGCTGAGCATGGTATTGCAGCTGGCGGTGATTTACATTCCGTTCCTCAACACCGCTTTCGGTACGGTACCGCTCAGCGTCGGCGCATGGGTCGAATGCCTCGGCCTTGCCATGATCGTGCTCATCGCTTCCGAACTGCGCAAATGCGTCCTCCGCGCCAGATAACGTCCGAAAGTGCGCAAAATCTCGGACGTTATCCAGCTTTCTGGAAGGGAAAGGTTTGTGAAGTCAATGATTGATGGGCTTCTTTCTTGCCTAATCTTTTTGGTGAGATGGGAGGTGCGCGGGATGCATTCGTTTGTTGAAGTATGGCGTCCGATGAAATTTAAGTGTTTATATTGAAATTATATATGTCTTTTTGACTATCTTTTTATATCTTCTTAAATGTCCGCAAAGCCTTATTTTATCGGCTCTACGG
>OLAE01000012.1_pt1 | contig 65872 bp, 55 predicted proteins | sample 1608951 | NCBI WGS metagenome assembly OLAE01 (sample SAMN02674970, study PRJEB24791) | human gut metagenome, SKBSTL043 | isolation source: stool | host: Homo sapiens | place: USA | reverse complement strand
ATTGTTGCTCAGGATGTTATAAATAACGTTAAACTAAAGAGTTGCGGAATTAAGGGACGGAAAAGGACCGAGGCTGGTTTCCGCAAATGAGATGGCGGATATGGTGACAACAAAGAAAGGTGCATCCATCTATCTTGTCTATCATGCAGAATTAAAGGCAATTCCTGCATTTGGCGAATTGGATTTTACTCCTATCACCAAGAGTGGTGACAGTTACTCACCGCACTTATTGTCCATAAAGAGTTTAATAAAAGAAAGCAATGACGTATGAATACAGATATAAAGAAACTCATAGGTGAAGCTACAACATATGACAAGAAACAAATGCTTGAGGCCAAACGTCCTAAAAGTTGGCTCAAAAGTGTATCGGCTTTTGCCAATGGCGAGGGTGGCACGTTAATCTTCGGCATTAGCGATGATGACCATATAGTCGGACTCGCTGACGCAAAAGGCGATGCGGAGAGAATCAGCGAAGAGATTAAGAGTAAATTGGATCCTATTCCAGCAGTTAATCTTGAACTAAAGGATGCAGACGGCAAAACTCTTTTATTATTGCATGTATATCCCGGACAGGAAACGCCATATTATTACATTGGAGACAAACAACGTATCGCCTTTGTACGCATAGGCAATGAGTCTGTTACTGCAGACCGCACTCAACTGAAAGCTCTTGTATTGAAAGGTTCTGGACGTACTTACGACAGTTTGCCCTCCAACTATAGATTTGAGGATATGGCATTCTCCAAACTGAGGTCTGTTCACTATAAACGACTACAGCGATCATTTGAGGATAGTGAATTCACTTCTTGGGGCATCATTGACGAGAACGGCAAACTTACAAATGCAGGTGCATTGTTGGCAGACGAATCTCCTGTTCGGCAGTCACGTATATTCTGTACACGCTGGAATGGCCTGGATATGACAAGCGGTTTGGGAGAGGCGATAGCTGATGTGGAATTGGAAGGTTGCATAATCGGTCAGTTGCAGGATGCTGTGTCTTTTGTCAGGAACAATTCTCGGAAGAAGTGGTGGAAGGAAAATGACTATCGAGAAGAACTGCCCGACTATCCTGAACGAGCCGTAACGGAAGCGATAGCAAATGCCATCATCCATAGGGATTATATGCAGATGGGAAGTGAAATACACATAGATATGTATGACGACCGTTTGGAAGTATACTCACCTGGAGGGATGATGGACGGCAGACTTATCCAGCAGTTAAACCCACTTACAGTGCCATCCAAAAGAAGGAATCCCTTGCTGGCTGATTTCTTCAGTAGATTGGGACTTATGGAGAGACGAGGCAGCGGAATGAAGAAGATCATAAACACATACAGGCGTTATGAGCATCTTTCAGACTACCATGCACCAGAATTCACCTCCAATGCTTCTGAATTTCACGTGACTCTATGGAACTTGAATTATAAGGGTGAGATAATGGAAGAACTCACGCCAGACAACATCCCCTTAATACAAGAGTTCGTAAAAGACAATGGCGAAGTGGTCGTAAAAGAGTTCGTAAAAGGGCCGTCCAAGTTCGCAAAAGAGTTCGTAAAAGCAAGTCGCCAAATATACAAGTTGATTTCCCAAAATCCTCATATCAGCGCTATTCAAATGAGCGAGAGCATGGAACTTTCACCCCGTCAGGTTCAGAAATACCTGAGACGTCTTCAAGAATTAGGAAAGATAGCTCGTATAGGTGGGCGAAAAATGGGAGAATGGAAGATTATCGATGAAGAATACGAGGGATTCTTTGATAGGATATGAATATCATGTTTTAATCTTTAAATACAACAAGATTTTATTTTTACATCTTATGAATATAATAAATATAAATTTAGAACATTGCTTTGGCATTACAAAGCTTTCACAAAAACTAAATTTTGCTGGTGAGAATGTAGTTCTTATATATGCTCCCAATGGTCTAATGAAGACATCGTTTGCAAGAACTATGCAATTATATGGACAAGGAAAGGCCGACAAGGTGAAAGATGTTGTAGCTAATATAGATGGGACTATAGTTATCAAGGACGAACAGGACAATGTCGTATTACCAACCTCACTATATGTTTCCAATTGTGAAGAACCTGATTCCGAAACGCCTAAGAATATCACATCATTTCTTGCAGACAACGTATTGAAGCAGCAATATGACAATATCCTGAAGAATCTGTCGGAGAAACAGAAAGCTTTATTCAGAAATATCAGCAACTTTGCAATAAGCTCGGATATCGTTTTGGAGTTTATCCGAACATTCTGTGATGGAAAGTCAAGTCTTTTCTATGGCAAGTTTGAGGATGTCATGGCAGAGGTTGACGGGAACAACCCATGCTATGATTTCAAGTATAACGACATTTTTGACAAAGATGGTAAGGTTAAAAAATTCATTGAAGACAATAGGGAGGTATTGAAAGACTATTCAGAAAAGTACCAAGCTATATTGCAATCGTCTAAATTGTTTAAGCAAAGCAATGGCAAGACATTCGGGACTTATCAAGCTACAGAACTGTCCAAATCTGTATCAGACAATGCCTTTTTCGAGGTGAACCATAAGATTGTATTGGGGGATGGTGAGACAACTATCGATTCCGCCAATTCACTTACTACTTTGATAAATGATGAACTTTCTACCATACTGAACGACAAATCGGTCAAAAAGGCATTCGAGAAGATTGACAAAAAGACCTGTGCCAACGAGGTTGTGCGCCAGTTAAAACGAATAATTGAGACCCATCCGGACTTGGTAGAAAAACTACTTGACTACGATAACTTCCACAGAGAAGTGTGGAAGGGCTATTTTGCCAAGTTCTTTGACAAAGCTCAAGATTTGCTAACTGATTATCAAGCCTCAAAACCAGTTTTAGACTCCGTGCTTCAACAAGCAGCAGCGCAAAGAGATGCATGGGAAGAAACGATAAGTATTTTCAATCGCAGGTTTTCGGTTCCCTTTACAGTAAAAATCAAGAATCAGACTGACCTTCTTCTCAACGAGGAAGCTGCGGCATTGTCGTTTGAATATTGCACTCCGACTGGTCAGAAAGAAGTCGAGTCGAAGATGTTGGAGGAAGTAATACTAAGCAAAGGAGAACTTCGTGCGTTCTACACTTTGCAACTGCTCTTTGCCATCGAAAAGATGAAAAAAGACGGCGGACAAGAACATCTGCTTGTGTTTGACGACATCTCCGATTCTTATGACTACAAGAACAAATACGCAATGGTGGAATACCTCTGCGACCTGAAAGGTAACAACCGCTTTAAACTGATCATACTGACACACAATTTTGATTTCTATCGCACCATAGCCTCTCGGTTAGGAGTGAAGAGAAACAGCATCTATATGGCCTATAAGGATGTTAATGAAGAAATCAAATTCCATAAGGCAGAGTATCTTAAGGATCCGTTCAAATACATTAAGGGCAAGGCTGACAAACCAGAGTTCTTCATTGCGATGATACCGTTGGCACGCAACCTGATAGAATACACCAAAGACATCGAAGCTGGCCTGCCCCAAACTGACTATATAAATCTGACATCATGCCTTCATATAAAGAACGAGACGGCAAATCTGACGGTTAATGACATTGAGCAGATAATGGTGCGTAATATGGATGTGCCGCATCTGCCCACCTCTCAAACCAATACCAACATCAAGGAATATATTATCACTACGGCAGATAACCTTTGCCAACAGCCAACTTTAGATGAAATCAACATCGAGAATAAGATAGTCCTGTCGGTTGCAGTCAGGATAAAAGCGGAAGATTACATGATTGCCCAATTAAAGGAAGTGATGCAAAGTGGTGATTTCAGTGCATTCTACAACGGCATTACCTCAAACCAAACTTTTGAGCTCACAAAGAAATTCAGCGAACTATGTTCTCCATCCCCCAATATCCATCTGCTGTTAAAAGAGGTCAATATGATTACACCTGAAAACATTCACCTAAACAGCTTTATGTTTGAGCCTCTTATTGACATGTCTGTATGGCGATTGAAAGAATTATATCAAGAGACAAAGACTCAATTGGTGTAAGAGTGTGTAATTCCCAAACATACTGAAGTTTTTTTGAATTGTCATCGTGTATTTACGGGAACTTTATGGTATCAATTAGCGATTAAAACCTGTTATTTGAATTGAGTATCAGGTTAATATGCTATCATTATAGGTTCAAGCGTGGGAATCTTTTTATTTGTCTAATTCAGAGAGCACATTGGCACACACAGCTCGGAACTTATCCGTATATTTACGCTGTTTCAGCCTTTCAAAGGTAACAGCATGCTCTCCGACCAACTCTTCTGGATGCTCTTGAAAGTATTGCTCTACCCTTTGGTATTTGAGCCAGTCAATGAAGTGAAGACCAAGAAGGGAGCTCAGCCACAATGGAGTATCTTTATCGATAACTATCTCATTACCATTATTCATGAGCTCATTGAGTCTTTTGCCGACATTATTGAACGCATCAGCAAACTCTTTATTGCCTATTTCTCCCCTTACAAACTTTCCAAGCAGCTCCTTGGCCGTCGTTTCCAAGTCTGTAAAACGAGTTTTCTTTTTTTTACGGAACTTCCCGAACAAATCTGAAAAATCACAGAATGCCATATTATTCAACTTTAATACTTCTAATTGCAAATTTACGGTATTATTCTGATATCACAAACTTTTCGGGTGCCTTTCTTTGTTTTCAACGACAAGTATCCACCACACAGGCAGTTCTTTATCTGTTTTTTTAAAAAACGCTTGGCCAATTCAGATTTTGTTCGTAACTTAGTAGCTTGAAACGTAGAGCATGCAGAAAAATGGCGAAGATAGTAAATAAATATCCCGTAGGAATTCAGACTTTCGAAGAAATCCGCGAGAAAAATTATCTCTATATAGATAAGACCCAATACATCGCGGACTTTAGAGAGAAAGGAATGAAGTTTATCTTTCTGAGTCGTCCAAGACGATTCGGAAAGTCGCTCTTTGCCTCTACCCTTCAAGCCTATTTCGAGGGAAGAAAGGAGCTTTTTGAGGGATTGGCCATTGCCGAATACGAGAAGGAATGGGTGAAGCATCCCGTGCTTCATTTCGACCTGAGCGGTGCCAAGCACATGGGTGTGGAGCAGCTGGAAAGATACTTGGCCGATATGCTTGAAGGGAAGGAGACGCTTTGGGGATACAAGACTCATCAGGTGGATGCGAACCTTCGCTTGAAAGATCTGGTGAAGAAAGCTTACGAGCAGACGGGCGAGAAAGTAGTTGTTATCATTGATGAATACGACGCCCCTTTGCTGGATGTGGTGCATGAAAAGGAAAACCTGCAACCGCTTCGCCGCATCATGCAGAACTTTTACAGCCCTTTGAAAATGCTCGACCCATACCTGGAGTTCTGCTTTATCACGGGTATCACCAAGTTCTCACAACTCAGCATCTTCAGCGAGCTCAACAACCTCGACAACATCAGTCTGTTCGACCAGTATTCGGCCATCTGCGGTATCAGCAAGACGGAACTAACCACACAGATGAAACCAGACGTCGAAGCATTGGGCGAAGCCCTTGGCATGACGTACGAGGAGTGTCTGAAAGAGCTGACGCAATTCTATGATGGCTATCATTTCAGCGAGAAATCAGAAGACGTCTTCAATCCGTTCAGCCTGGTGAAGGCGCTGAACGCACGCAAGATAGCCCCTTACTGGTTTGGTTCGGGCACGCCATCTTTCCTCTTGAAATTGCTGGATAAGTATCATGTCAACCTTGCTTCTTTGGAGGGTCAGGAGGCGGTTTTGAGTTCCTTCGACCAATCGACAGAGGAAATGACAGACGCCCTGCCTCTGCTTTATCAGAGCGGTTATCTGACCATCAAGAAGTATGATCCGATGTTTAGGGAATACACTTTGGGCATCCCAAACAAGGAGGTCCGTGATGGTTTGCTCAATTCGCTGATACCTCACTATGTGAACCCTCGCCGTTCCGACAACGACGCCTTCCTCTTGGGATTTTGCAAGGCGGTTTACCGCAATGATATCGAAGCAGCATTGGAACACATGCGCACCTATATGGCTACGATCCCATACGATCTGGAGAACCATAGCGAGAAGCACTATCAGACCATCTTCTATCTGATGTTTAGTTTCCTCAACATCTATATCCGCACGGAGGTGAAGAGCGCCATTGGCAGAGCTGATGCCGTAATGCACATGCCGGACACGATATACGTCTTCGAACTGAAGGTTGACAAGAGTGCCGAAGAGGCTTTGGCCCAAATAGACGAAAAGGGCTACATGCTGCCTTATCATGCTGAAGGTAAGCGGCTGGTAAAAGTGGGCATTAGTTTTGACAGTACTCAGCGCACGATCAGCGACTGGAAAATCAAGGAGGATTAAGAGGATTAAATGGAGAGGCTAAGAATATTGTTCGCCATTGTACCATCGAGCCTTTTTAGTGTATTGTCGTCGATTTGCATTATTAGATTTATGTATAGATATTTCATTTACCTATCGTTTGACGGGCGTACCTACCACGGTTGGCAGATACAGCCCAACGGCATCACCGTGGAGGAGGCGCTGGAGAAGGCGCTCTCGACCCTGCTGCACACCCCCATCGACGTGACGGGAGCGGGACGGACTGACGCTGGGGTCAACGCCCGGCTGATGGTGGCCCATTTCGACCTGCAGGAGCCGCTGGAGCTTCCCCTCGACTGCCACCAGCTGGCCTACCGCCTCAACAAGATGTTGCCCCGCGACATCTCCGTGAGCCAGATCCTACCCGTGCCCTCGGATCTCCACGCGCGCTTCTCGGCCAAGAGGCGCACCTACCACTACTACATCCACACGCGGAAAGACCCCTTTCGCAGGGCCTACTCCCACGAGATCCACTACGCCCTCGACTTCGACCAGATGAACGCGGCGGCACAGATGCTTGTCGGCACACGCGACTTCCAATGTTTCTGCAAGGCGGGAAGCGACGTGAAAACGACCGTCTGCGACCTCTACGAGGCCCGATGGGACCATCTGGACGGCGAGGCCTGGTGCTTCACCATCTCCGCCAACCGCTTCCTGCGCAACATGGTGCGCGCCGTGGTGGGCACCTTGGTGGAGGTGGGACGCGGACGCCTCTCGCTGCAAAGGCTGGAGGAGGTGCTCGCTAAGGGCACCAGGAGCGACGCGGGCGAGAGCATGCCAGCCCACGCGCTATTTCTGTGGGATGTGGAGTATGACGGGCTGGAACCGCAGGAAAATTGCGTTTCGGCTAAATAAATGAACACTTTGGTTGCCAGTTTGAGAAAAAAGGCTTATTTTTGCGCCATCAAAGTCAAAACATAGCATCTTTTACCCAGTTCCTTCCACCGGAAAGCGGGGAGGAGACACAAGAACAGACAACGATATGAGTAATATTTTCAGAGGATTGGGAGTTGCGCTGATCACTCCTTTCAAGAGCGACATGAGCATCGATTTCGAGGCTTTGGAGCGACTCGTCAACTATCAACTGGACAATGGTGCCGACTTCCTGTGCATCCTGGCCACAACGGGCGAGACGCCCTGCCTGACGCGGAGCGAGAAAGACGAGATCACCCGGGTCGTCAAGAGCGTGGTGAAGGGCCGCGTGCCCCTGCTCAAATACTGTGGCGGCAACAACACGCGGGCCGTCATCGAGGAGATGAAGTCCAGCGACTGGGAGGGTATCGACGGCATCCTGAGCATCTGTCCTTACTACAACAAGCCGTCGCAGGAGGGCTTGTACCAGCACTTCAAGGCCATCGCCGAGGCCAGTCCGCTGCCCTTGGTGCTCTACAACGTGCCGGGACGCACGGGAGTGAACATGAAGGCGGCCACGACGTGCCGCATCGCCAAGGACTTCCCCAACATCGTGGGCATCAAGGAAGCCTCGGGCAGCCTGGAGCAAGTCGACGAGATCATCAAGAACAAGCCTGAGGGCTTTGAGGTGATCAGCGGCGACGACGCGCTGACGTTCCCGATGATAGCCAGCGGAGCCGTCGGTGTGATCTCGGTCATCGGCAACGCCCTGCCCCGCCAGTTCTCCCGCATGATCCGCTTGGAGTTTGAGGGCAACTATGGCGAAGCACGCAAGATCCACCATCAGTTTACCGAACTCTACAAGCTCCTCTTCGTCGATGGCAACCCTGCGGGCGTGAAGGCCCTGCTCAACGACATGGGCATGATAGAGAACGTGCTCCGCCTGCCGCTCGTACCCACCGAGGTGACAACGAAGCAGAAGATGGCCGATATCCTCAAGGCCCTCCATGTAGAATAAGAGAAAAAAACTGGAACGGGACGCCCATGGGACCGCGGGCGAAAAACCCAAGACCCAGACCGGCTTTTCCCAATCCGACATCCTATTGCGCAGACAGACTGCTTCCATCTTCCTCTCTCCAAACAGAACAGAAGGTAGACACGGAAGCAGTTTGTCGGCGTTCGCACACAACCTTGGTTATCAATTAAATCAAACCTATATCAAACCAAAACTATGAACAGTCTGTTTATCGTATTGCCTATTCTCACCATCCTGATGTTCGACCTCGGACTGACGCTGGAGGGCAAGGATTTCCGCTTGGTCATGCTCCGCTACAAAGCTGTCCTGGCCGGCATGATCGGCCAACTGCTCCTGCTGCCCCTCATCGCCTGGGGCGTGGCAGGCGCCTTGTCGCTGAGCCCGCTCTTCACCATCGGCCTGATGCTCATCGTCTGCTGTCCTGGAGGCAGTTCGTCCAATGTCTTCTCGATGCTGGCCAAGGGCGACGTGGCCCTGTCGGTATCGCTCACGGCCGTCAGCAGCCTCATCACCCTCTTCACCGTCCCGCTGATCATGCAGGCCACCACCGCCCACCTGGGCGAGGCCATGGGGGTGAAGTTGCCCGTGGTCAACCTGCTGATGCAAAACGTGGTGACGATGCTACTGCCTATCCTTCTGGGCATTGGCGTGCGCCACTACTGGCGAGAGACGGCCCGAAAGATCGAGCGAGTGCTCTCCCGACTGGCCTTCCCGGCCCTGATGCTGCTGGCCGGCATCTTCTTCGTGCAGCACAAGACCACTATCGCCGACAACTTCGGCACGCTGGGCCTGGCCACCACCCTGCTCCTCCTCTGTGCCACCACAGGGGCGGGACTACTCTGCTACGTCTTCCGCCTGCGTACACAGGAGCGGCGCACCATCGTTATCGAGGTGGGCATGCAGAACGCAGCCCAGGCCATCGCCGTGGCCTCCAGCCCCTTTGTCTTCAACGACGGGCGCATGGCCATCCCCGCCATCATCTACGCCCTGATGATGAACGTGATCCTGCTGACCTACGTGGGCATCATCAACCAGGGGAAGATTCTCGGATAAGGAAGGGGACTACCGCTAATATGAGACATGGGCCTTGTCCCCAGCTTCGCTTGATCGCTGGTGGCAAGGCCCATGCTCCAAACAGGGGGCTCAGTCCAAAATCTAAAAACTGAAATTGAAGCCTATCGAGGCGTACTCCTTAAACTGCAAGTAGCCGTGGTGGCTATCGCGCGCCACGCCATCGTCGAAGCGGGGATAGAGGAAGATCTGCGCAGAGACGAAGCGGTTGAACTGGAAGACGAACGTGTTTTCCCATTCCAACTCCACACGCTCGTAGGTAGTGTAGCCATAGAGGCGCGTGCGCCAGGTCAGGTCCTCCATCAGCGTCCACGAGAGATCGACCGTAAACTCCGAACCAAAGTCGTTGAGCACCCTGCGGTTGTCCTCGATGCCGAGTCGGGAGGAGAGGGAGCGTACGCGGGTGTACTTCATGTTGTAGGCCAGCGGAGCGAGATGGATGTTGCCCTTCAAGCGATGGTGCTGCCAATCGACACTATAGTCCATACCCAAAGAGAGGTTGACATTGAGCGGGGCAAGGAAGTCGGAGTAGAGGGTCGGGTCGTTGGACCGATAGCTGTGGGTGAACTGCGTATAGGTGAGCAACTGGAGCGTGTAGTACCAGCGTCTCGAAGCCTGCAGGCCCAACTTGGAGGTGAGTCGGATTAGGTCCTCCGTGGTCTTGTAGCGATGGAGCGAGTCGGAACGGGAACTCTGAAATCCGAAGCGCATCTCCAGCTTGTTCTCCCACTTCACCTTCTGCTTGTTGTTGTAGTTGGCCTCCATGATGACGGATCCCAGGGCGGAGTAGTTGCTCTCGCCTCCCTTATACCAGTTGTCGGAGACGTAGTTCTGCATGAAGCGCAGGGAGTAGTAGCCCGAGTAATGCCAGAAGTTGGGCTTATGGACCACCAGCTGGACGGGCACGACGTCGGGCTCCACGGGCATGGGGTCTGCATGGTCGCCCATCTCCGTCTCGGTCTGTATGGGCGCCTCGATGAGGTCGAGGTCGGAACGGTCGGCACGGAGGCGATCGGAAGTGGTGCGCACCAAGTCGGGCCGGCGCACATAGAGGCCCAGCAGGGTGCTATCGACAAAGGCCTGCTCCCCCGTGCTTCCACCAGAGAGGGAGAAAGCGTCGAGCACCTTGCCCTTGTAGAAGGTCAGAGGCAGGAAAAGTTGTGCTGCGGAGAGCGGAGCAACCTTGGAAGGACGGTAGGCAGGTCGACGAGCCGCATCACCAAAGATAGAGTCGCGCAGGAGCGCAAGCGAGTCAACTGGATCCGAGAGATCGCCATGGGGCTTCTCTACGGAAACCGCTGAAACTGCGGATCTTGAGGCGTGCGATCTGGCCTGGGCCGTGGCGATTGTCGGCAGGCAAAGCAGGCTAAACGCCATCCATATCATCGTTTTCATTCGTTCGAGCGTTATTAATTTAGGCGCAAAGATACAAATAAAAGCCGTAAGAACTTGCCACTTTCGGTTATTTATTGTAAATTTGCACCTTGTTATAACATATACATTTATCAACAAAGTGGCTGAGACAAAATACATCTTTGTGACCGGCGGTGTAGTTTCATCGCTTGGCAAGGGGATTATCTCCTCATCTATCGGCAAGCTGCTCCAGGCAAGGGGCTATAACATCACCATTCAGAAGTTCGATCCCTACATCAATATCGACCCGGGAACGCTGAACCCCTATGAGCATGGCGAGTGCTATGTGACGGTCGATGGTATGGAAACGGACCTTGACTTGGGACACTATGAGCGGTTCACCGGCATCCAGACCACCAAGGCCAACTCCATGACGACGGGCCGCATCTACAAGAGCGTCATCGACAAGGAGCGCCGCGGCGACTATTTGGGCAAGACCATCCAGGTCGTACCTCACATCACGGACGAGATCAAGCGCAACATCAAGCAGCTTGGCCAGAAATATCACTACGACTTCGTCATCACCGAGATTGGCGGTACGATCGGCGACATCGAGAGTGCGCCGTTCATGGAGGCGATCCGCCAGATGAAATGGGAGCTGGGCGACCGCGCCATCAACGTCCACCTGACCTACGTGCCCTACCTGCACGCAGCGGGTGAGCTGAAGACAAAGCCCACGCAGCACAGCGTGAAGGAGCTCCAGAGCGTCGGTATCCAGCCCGACGTGCTCGTCCTTCGCACGGAGAAGCACCTCGACGAGGGCATTCGCAAGAAGGTGGCCAACTTCTGCAACGTCGATTTCGACTGCGTCGTGCAGAGCGAGGACCTGCCGAGCATCTACGAGGTGCCCGTGGCCATGCAGAATCAGGGGCTCGACGAAGCCATCCTGCGCAAGTGTCATGAGCCTATCGGAGAGCGTCCGGCCCTGGGTCCATGGAAGTCGTTCCTCGACCGCCGCGCCAAGGCTACCGAGGAAGTGCACATCGGACTCGTCGGCAAATATGACCTGCAGGACGCCTACAAGAGCATCCGCGAGGCGCTGCTTCAGGCTGGCACATACAACGACCGCAAGACCGTACTGACGTTTATCAACTCCGAGGAGATCACCGAGGAGAACGTCGGCGAGATGCTCAAGGGACAGGACGGCATCGTCGTCTGCCCGGGCTTCGGCCAGCGTGGCATCGAGGGCAAGGTCATCGCCGCCCACTACAGCCGCACCCACGACATCCCGACCTTCGGTATCTGCCTCGGTATGCAGATGATGGTGGTGGAGTTTGCACGCAACGTGCTGGACTACGCCGACGCCAACAGCCGCGAGATGGACAAGAAGACACCCCACAACGTCATCGACATCATGGAGGAGCAGAAGAACATCACCAACATGGGTGGTACGATGCGTCTGGGTGCCTACGAGTGTGTATTAAAACAAGGTTCGCGCGTGTTCAATATATATAAGTCTGAGCACATTCAGGAGCGCCACCGCCACCGTTATGAGTTCAACAACAACTTCGAGAAGGAGTTTGAGCGCAACGGCATGAACTGCGTGGGACGCAATCCCGAGAGCGACCTTATCGAGATTGTGGAGATACCGGGGCTGAAATGGTACATCGGCACGCAGTTCCACCCCGAGTATCAGAGTACGGTGCTGAAGCCACACCCCCTCTTCCTCGACTTCGTCCGCGTGGCAGGCGAGAACCACAAGGCGTAGTAGCACCTTTCATCAGACAAAGAAACAGTATCAGATAAACGAATGGACAAAAATACGATTACCGGCTTTGTGCTCATTGCGCTGATCCTCTTCGGCTTTGCTTGGTGGCAACAGCCCTCGGAGGAGCAGCTAGAGCAGCAGCGGAAGGAGTTTGTAGAAGACTCTCTCCGTGCGGTCAAAGCCAAACAGCAGCAGGCCAAGAAGGAGGCGCTGCAGCAGCAACAGCAAAAGAAGGCCCAAGCCGATACGTCGGCCCTCTTCCACAAGTCGCTCTCGGGCACGGCACAGGACGTGGTGCTCCAGAACGGAAAGCTCGCCCTCACGCTCTCCACGAAGGGTGGTACGGTGGCCAAGGCCGTCATCAAGGACTATGTGGGCCACAACCTGAAGGTGCAGGACGGTTCGAAAGATACCAAGGACGTCACCCTCTTCGAGGGCAACGACCAGCGGCTCAACTACTTGCTATCGGGCAAAGAACTCAATATCGAGACTGAGGACCTTTACTTCACGCCCAGCAACGTCACCGACTCCACGGTGACGATGACGGCGGAGGCTGCACCGGGCAAGACGCTGACGCTGGACTACGTCCTGGGCAAGGACTATATCCTCCGCGTGAGCCTGCGCGCCAACGGCATGGGTGGCCTCTTCGCCCCCGACTACAACGAGGTGGGCATCTCCTGGGAGGAGAACGCACGCCAGCAGGAGCGCGGCTTCACCTTTGAGAATCGCTACGCCACACTGACCTACAAGAAGACCGACGGTGGCACAGACCATCTGAGCGAGGCTTCGGAGAAAGAGGAGACCACGGAGGACGCCCTCGACTGGGTGGCCTTCAAGAACCAATTCTTCTCGGCAGTGATGATTTCGAAGGACAACTTCCAGACGGGCGCACGACTGAAGAGCACCCCGCTGAAGAAGGAGTCGCACTATCTGAAGAACTACCAGGCACGCCTGAAGACGGCCTTCGACCCCACGGGCAAGAAGGCCACGGAACTGGAGTTCTACTATGGCCCCAACGACTTCCGCCTCCTGCAGAAGGTGGAGAAAGAGAGCGCCTTCGGCAAGGATCTGGAGATGCAGCAGCTTGTCTATTTGGGCTGGCCGCTCTTCCGTATCATCAACCGCTGGTTCACCATCTATGTCTTCGACTGGCTGAGCACCTTCTTCCCGATGGGTGTTGTGCTCATCCTCATCACACTCCTGCTCAAGGTCATCACCTTCCCGATGGTGAAGAAGAGCTACATGAGTTCTGCCAAGATGCGCGTGCTCAAACCGAAACTCGACGAGGCCACGAAGCAGTATGACAAGCCGGAGGATCAGATGAAGAAGCAGCAGGCTATGATGCAGCTCTACTCGGAGTATGGCGTCAGCCCGCTCTCAGGCTGTCTACCGATGCTGATCCAGTTGCCGATCTGGATTGCAATGTTCAACTTCGTGCCAAATGCCATCCAGTTGCGCGGACAGAGTTTCCTGTGGATGCAGGATCTGAGCACCTACGACCCCATCGTCGAATGGGGTACGAATATCTGGCTCATCGGCGACCACCTGTCCCTGACCTGTATCCTCTTCTGCGGTGCCAACATCCTCTACACCTGGTTCACCATGCAGCAGCAGAAGGACCAGATGGTCGGTCAGCAAGCCGAGCAGATGAAGATGATGCAGTGGATGATGTATCTCATGCCACTGATGTTCTTCTTCATGTTCAACGACTACTCGTCAGGTCTCAACTTCTACTACTTCATCTCCCTATTCTTCTCCGCAGCCATCATGTTCACGCTGCGCAAGACTACCAACGAGAAGAAGTTGCTGGACTACCTTGAGGCACGCCGTTCGGAGAACCAGAAGAACCCGAAGAAGCAGAACGGCCTGATGGCCCGCATGCAGGCCATGCAGGAACTGCAGCAGAAGCAGCAGGAGGAACTGAGAAGAAAGAAGGAGGATCTAAACAGGAGGAAGAAGCAATAGCTCTTCCCCCACCAACCGGGTGTCTTACAGCACCCGGCCTCTCTTTTCAGACAGAAGGATCTTTCCTGGGAAGACACCAAAAGGACTATCCATGGAAAAATCACTTTTTCAGAAATAACAACGGTTACTCACGGGCAAAAAATGTCCGTGAGTACTTTAGATTTATAACGATGAACAAAAACCTTACAATCGCCATGACGACTGCAATGCTACTGAGCGGCGGCGTGGCACAAACGCAAGCACAAGACGTGAACATTGGCAAGAGCAAGCAGGTGATGCTGAAAGGCGACATCATGACTCCCGAGACTCTCTGGGCCATGGGACGTGTGGGGTCTGCGGCAGCCTCACCCGACGGCAAGCAGGTCGTCTATCAGGTGGGCTACTACAGCGTGAAGGAGAACCGCGGCCACCAAGTGTTATTTATCATGAACGCTGACGGCACGGGCCAGACCAAACTCACCACCGACGCCAAGAGCGAGAGCGACCCTGTATGGATCGAAGGTGGCAAGCGCATCGCCTTCCTTCGAGGAGGTCAGGTATGGGCCATGAACCCTGACGGCTCGGGCCGCACACAGCTCACGAAGGACGCCACGGCCATCGAGGGATTCAAGTTCTCACCCGACGGCAGCCGCGTACTGCTCATCAAGTCGCTGCCCTATCACGGCACGATCAAGAAGAACCCCGACGACCTTCCTATGGCATCAGGCCGTCTCGTCACGGACATGAACTACCGCCACTGGGACCACTATGTGGAGAGCATTGCTCACCCCTTCGTCGCACAGGTATCCGCCCAGGGCATCGACGCAGGATGGGATATCCTCGAGGGACAGCCCTACGAGAGCCCGCTGGCACCCTTTGGTGGCATCGAGCAGTTTGACTGGAGCCCCGACTCCAAGCACATCGCCTACACCTGCCGCAAGAAGGTGGGCGTGGACTACGCCGTCTCCACCGACGCCGACATCTTCCTCTTCAACATCGAGACCAAGGCCGACCGCAACCTCTGCAAGCCCGAGGGCTATGTGGCTCCAAAGATCAACTATACCAAGTCGCTCCGCAACCAGAAGGTTAACCACCAGGAGGGCGACATGAACGTCGGCTACGACGTCAATCCGCGCTTCTCGCCGGACGGCAAGTATGTGGCTTGGCTCAGCATGGAGCACGATGGCTACGAGAGCGACCGCAACCGCCTGTGTGTCTATGAGCTGGCCACGGGCAAGAAGTCGTATGTCGCAGAGGCCTTCGACTCCAATGTCGACGACTACTGCTGGAACACCGACTCCAAGACCCTCTACTTCATCGGCTGCTGGCACGCCACGGTCAATGCCTACCAGACCAACCTCAAGGGTGAGGTGAAGAAGCTGACCGAGGGCGACCACAACTACGTGGCTCTCCAGCTTCTGGGCAACACGGGCAAGCTCCTCGGCACACGCCAGAGCATCACCGTCCCCAGTGACCTCTACGTCATCAAGCCTGCCAAGAAGGAGGGACAGTCGGAGCAGACGCAGATCACCTTCGAGAACAAGCACATCTACGACCAGATGGCTGTGGGCAACGTCACGGACCGCTGGGTGAAGACCTCTGACGGCAAGGAGATGCAGGTGTGGATTATCACCCCGCCCCACTTCGACCCCAACAAGAAGTATCCTACGCTGCTCTTCTGTGAGGGTGGCCCGCAGAGCCCCGTCTCACAGTTTTGGAGCTACCGCTGGAACTTCCAGATCATGGCTGCCAACGGCTATGTGGTCGTCGCCCCGAACCGTCGCGGACTGCCTGGCTATGGCAGCAAGTGGAACGAGGAGATCTCTGGCGACTGGACGGGCCAATGCATGAGAGACTATCTGGCTGCCATCGACGATGCTGCCAACAACCTCCCGTTTGTTGACAAAGACCGTCTCGGTGCTGTCGGCGCCTCTTTCGGCGGTTTCTCCGTCTATTACCTTGCCGGCCACCACGACAAACGATTCAAGTGCTTTATCTCCCACGACGGTGCCTTCAATCTGGAGTCGATGTATACCGATACCGAGGAGGCCTGGTTTAGCAATTGGGAGTATGACGACGCCTACTGGAACCAGGACCGCACGGACAACGCCCGCCGCACCTATGAGAACAGCCCCCACCTCACCGTTGACAAGTGGGACACGCCGATTCTCTGCATCCACGGCGAGATGGACTATCGCATCAATGCCAACCAGGGCATGGGCGCTTTTAATGCAGCCCGCCTTCGCGGCATTCCCGCAGAACTGCTCATCTTCCCCGATGAGAACCACTGGGTATTGCAGCCGCAGAACGGCATTCTCTGGCAGCGCACTTTCTTCGAGTGGCTCGACCGCTGGCTGAAGAAGTAATCACAGGAAAGTCAATCAACAAAATAACAAAAAATGGAAAATAAAACTTTGCGCGACTCGGCAGCCATCCGCTGGACCGCCTTGTTGCTCCTGGCACTGGCCATGTTCTGTGCCTACATCTTCGTAGACATCTTGTCTCCGATTAAAGACCTCATGCAGTCGCAGCGCGGCTGGGATTCTGACGCCTTCGGCACCATGCAGGGTTCCGAGACGTTCCTCAACGTGTTCATCTTCTTCCTCATCTTTGCCGGTATTATCCTCGACAAGATGGGTGTCCGCTTCACGGCCCTTCTCTCTGGTGGCGTGATGCTGGTGGGCGCCTGCATCAAGTGGTACGCCGTCAGCGACGGCTTCATCGGCAGCGGCCTGGAGACTTGGTTCACCAACAACCTCAACCATATTCCCGTCTTCGAACAGCTCGGCGTCTCACCCTTCTATGAGGGAATGCCCGCCTCTGCCAAGTTGGCCGCCATCGGTTTCATGCTTTTCGGTTGCGGTACGGAGATGGCTGGTATCACGGTCTCGCGCGGTATCGTGAAATGGTTCAAGGGCCGCGAGATGGCACTGGCAATGGGATCAGAGATGGCATTGGCCCGTCTCGGTGTGGCCACCTGTATGATCTTCTCGCCGTTCGTAGCCAAGTTTGGCGGTGTCGTCAGCGTGTCGCGCTCTGTAGCCTTCGGTGTAGTGCTGCTCTGCATCGCCATGATCATGCTGGTCGTCTATTTCTTTATGGACAAGAAGCTCGACGAGCAGACTGGCGAGGCTGAGGAGAAGGACGAGCCGTTCAAGCTCAGCGACCTTGGCCAGATTCTCACCTCCAGTGGCTTCTGGCTCGTATCACTGCTCTGCGTGCTCTACTACTCCGCCATTTTCCCCTTCCAGAAGTATGCTGTGAACATGCTCCAGTGCAACCTCACCTTCACTGAGGTGCCCGCCGACTCGTTCTGGGGTTCTCAGAGTGTGACCTACATCCAGTATGTCATCATGCTCTTCGTAGCCGCCACCGCCTTCTTGTTCAACTTCATGAAGCAGAAGGCCGTGAAGTTCTTCGTACTGGCCCTCTCCATAGCTGGTCTCGTCACCTATTGCTACATGGGCTACATGCGCCAGTCAGCAGAGTCTATCTTCGCCGTCTTCCCCTTGCTCGCCGTAGGTATCACGCCGGTACTCGGCAACTATGTCGACCACAAGGGTAAGGCTGCTTCCATGCTCGTGCTGGGCTCTATCCTGCTCATCGCCTGCCACCTCACCTTCGCCTTCGTACTTCCTGAGTTCAAGGGCAACCAGGTGGGCGGTGTCATCGTAGCTTACCTCACCATCCTCGTCCTCGGTGCTTCCTTCTCGCTCGTACCGGCCTCTCTGTGGCCCAGCGTGCCGAAGCTCGTCGATGCCAAGGTGATTGGTTCTGCCTACGCACTGATCTTCTGGATTCAGAATATCGGTCTGTGGCTCTTCCCGCTCCTCATCGGTAAGGTGCTCAACGCTACCAATGAGGGTGTGACCGACGCCACGCAGCTCAACTACACTGCCCCGCTCGTCATGCTGGCATGCCTCGGTGTCGCCGCACTCTTCATCGGCTTCGTCCTGAAGATTGTGGACAAGAAGAAGAACCTCGGCCTTGAGTTGCCCAACATCCAGGAATAACCTCTCCTGTACAACCACTTATACGAAGGGATGGCTTTCACGGGCCATCCCTTTGTTTTTCTAAGGAAAAAACCGTATCTTTGCCGACGTAATCATATCAAACAGACTACCACCATGGCAAAAGTAAGAATCAAGACTCCCGAGGGCGACATCCTTGTACGCCTCTATGACGACACGCCGCGCCACCGCGACAACTTCCTCAAACTGGCCCGTGAGGGCTACTACGACGGCACGCTCTTCCACCGTGTCATCAAGGACTTCATGATACAGGGCGGCGACCCAGACAGCCGTAACGCCCCAGCAGGGAAGATGCTCGGAACGGGCGGACCCGACCATACGCTCCCAGCAGAGATAGCCTATCCACAGCGCTACCACAAACGCGGAGCCCTTAGTGCGGCACGACTTGGCGACGAGGTCAATCCTGAGCGCGAAAGTTCTGGCAGCCAGTTTTACATTGTCTGGGGCAAGACCTTCAAAAGCGCCGAGCTGAAGCAGATGGAACGCCAAATGGCCATGCAGCAGGAGCAAGAAGTATTCAATACCCTCGCCCGCGAGCACCACGACGAGATCATGACGCTCCGCCGCAGCCGTGACCGTGCGGGACTGCAAGCCCTGCAAGATAAACTGGTGGAGCTGACCAAGGAAAAATGCAAGGAGATGGGTAAACCCTCATTCACCGACGAGCAGATGGAGACCTATACCACCCTTGGCGGTACACCGTTCCTCGATGGTCAATATACGGTATTTGGCGAGGTGGAGGAAGGCCTCGAGGTGGTAGAGCGCATACAGAACTGCGACACAACCCGCAATGACCGCCCACGCCAAGACATCAGCATGAGTGTGGAAGTGGTGGAATCGGAGGAGTAAAAAGGAAACCAAAGGGGCATTCATCGGATAGATGCTGGAGGAGTATGTTCGGAAGTTTCCCGCCACAAAGATTATAGGGTCGGGCGGCAATATCAACCGCCTCTTTCGTCTTGCACGCCTCAAAGGACCTCAGCGAGAGTTGCCCGTGGAGCGACTGCAAGAGCTCTATGATACCATCCAAACGCTCACCGTCGTTGAGCGAATGGAGCAGTTCAAACTCAAGGAGGACCGTGCCGACGTGATTGTCCCTGCTGCGGAGATATTCCTCACTGCAGCCGAAGCGCTGGGCAGCGAAAGCATCATCGTGCCCAATATCTCGCTCGCCGATTCCATCACAGATGGCATTTGGCGCGAAGTACAGATGAAAGACTAAGCCGGTTTGCCTCCCTAGACAAGGACCCTTCGGAGGAGATTCATGCTCAGAGGATATTTGTCATCGGGGCTTGTAGTTTGACTCTACTATTGTGCTCCTAAACAGCTTTTCCCTTCAGCAACCTTCTCCGCATCATCCAAGCATATCCTTTGTTCCTTGCTTGCGCTTTCTAATAGTCCATCCGCTCCAAAGGATGACGAAGGTCAGCAGCGAGGCAAAGAAAATATAGATGAGACGGACGGGGCCGAGGAAAGTGTAAATGCGCCCCGTGTGCACTTCAAGGGCAAGTTGCCAAAGCGAGATAGGAAGTCGGGCCATCCAGCAGGGCTGGCGCAGCGCATTCGTCCCGTGATCGTAGGTGCAGACGATGTCGTCGCCGAAGTCGGAAGAGAATCCCGACACGGCCGTTTGGCCAAAGGGCGAGGCTGGACGCGTGGGAGCTGGCGCATGGGTGAAATAGTCGTAGGCCTTGCCCGAACCACGATGCCAATAGTAGAGACCTGCAAAAGAACCGACAATCCACGACTGCTGATCAGCTGAAAGGGTGAGGACGTTGATGCCCATCACGCTCACGGCAGGTGCCTGCGCCTCGCGGACGGGCTGGTGACGGAAATCGGGCAGCGAATAGAAGCCATCAGAGGTGGACAACAACCAGTCGGACCGATTGGCATCCCACCGCAGTGCACGCAACTTATCCTGCCAGGGGTTGGGGCTGTCTAGCAGCGAACCAGGAATGGGTGGTGTAGCAATCCGAACCACGGCGAGAAGCAAAGGCGGACGCAGTGCAAAACCCGTCAGCGTGATGAACACAAGGAGCGGCAGCGCATAGCGTCCCCAACGGTCGTGCCAACGGAAGTGCCAGCGCAACCCCTTCTGCCACAACCCTTTATTGCGACGACGTCTAATCCATTTGGGCAATAGCCAGATGACGAATCCCGACAGACAAAGGAAAGCCAGCAACAGGGCAACAAGATCCACGATCAATTTGCCCATCAGGCCTCCTATCTCACCACTATGAACGAGCCATAGCGTACGGAAGAGGCTCACCTTATTCGTATAACCTGCGGGGGCGTGGAGTTCAACACCTTGGAAATGGCTATAGGGCGGCGTGGCGACATAGAGCGAATCTCTTCCCACAAAGACGACACTGTCACCTCGTGTGGTAACGTCGCTGAAGCGCGTGGGATGGAGTGTAGAAGCATGGCCCACAGCCAACCGTCGCCACGATCCTTCGCGCCATTGGTATGCGTCGAAGGGCGCGCAGGCAAACAGTTCGCCCCGCTTCGTCCGCACCACATTGCGAATCGTGCGCGCGTCGGCACCTGACCCCATTCCTGCAGTATAATCTGCAAAACGCTGGCCATGGGCGTCCGTGAGCCATACACCTCCAGCCCCATAGACCAAGATGCTATCGGCACTGAGCCTCAGCGTGCCGCGCAGCAGCCCATTGTTCCAGTTGCTAAACTGATAACCCGCAGGCAGCCACTGGCGCGAGAGGTCCATATTGCCAAAACTATGCCTATGGTTGAGCACGAGGCCCGAGAGGGCAAAGAGCAGGAGGAAGAAGCCAAAGCCCACCCCCAGCCATTTGTGCCAACGCCGATATGTCTTTTTGCTAATCACTTGTGAGAATATCGTATTGTTTCGACGTGCAAAATTAATGTTTTCCCTGTGCCTACACAATACACAATAATAATGATTTTCGGGTGCGAAACACCATTTACTATGAAACAACGAGTCTCAAAAACTAAAACTCCAGTCGCAGGACAAGAGGCAGGTGGTCACTGTAACCATTGTTGTAGCGCGGACCATAGTAGCCGCGTCGTGGTTTCACGCCTCCATATTGTTCGTCGGGCTCGATGAGAAACGGTTCATCGATGATAACACATTGGCGGACAGCGGGCAGCAGACGGCTGCAGACCAGGATATGGTCTAGGCTGGACCAAAGTCCCTGGTAGCGATAGGTGGCGCGAGCACCATGCGTTCCCCTCGCCTCCGCGCTCACGTCCGTCAGCCCTTTCGAAGCCAGAAAGCGCAAGGCGGGCGCGTCATTGTAGTCGTTGAAGTCACCCAAGACGAGGATCCTCGCAGCAGGATGTGCCGCCGACAAGGTATCGATGGTCTCGGAGAGGCGGTGAGCCACGGCCATACGGTAAGGGCGCGAGGACCGCTCCCCTCCCCGACGACTCGGTGCATGGACCACAAAGACATGGAGGGTGTCGCCCGTAGCCAGTTGACCACAGGCGTGGAGCACGTCGCGGGTGGGACGAAAACGCTCCCGAGCCGGAGCCACACGCAGGGTATCAGAATAGAGCAAGCGAAAGGAGAAGGGAGAATAGAGCAAGGCCACATCAATACCACGCTCATCGGGCGAATCGGTCATCACATACTCATAACCCGCACGGCGCAGTAGCGACCTACGCGTGAGGTCGTGAAGCACCGTATCGTTTTCCACCTCGCAAAGGGCTACGAGGTCGGGAAGTTCCCAACGGGTCGTGTCGGTTCCACAAGCGATGATCGTCTGCCCGAGGCGGTTGAGCTTCCGCCAGTAGCGAGAGGGCGTCCAGCGATACCTCCCCTCGGGCAGGAAGTCCTCATCACGCTTCAGGGAGTCGTGGTGGGTGTCGAAGAGATTCTCCACATTGAGTTCCACCACCGTCAGCCGTGCCCCTTGCGCCAAGGCCTGGACGGGCAGAACCGCCAGGAAGAGCAGGAGCAAGCTACGCCAAAGGATCGCCATTGACGATTGCCAGTTGCTGACGAATACTCTCCTCATGGATCAACTCAAAAAAACGGGCCACCGCATCAGGACTCAGTCCGCAGCGTTTGGCCTCCTCCATGCGTTCCCGCAGCAGGCTCTTGTAGCGGTCGGCCTGGAGAACGGTGATTCCACGTTCCTTCTTATATCGTCCCATCTCTCGGCAGACACTCATCCGCTGACCCAGAAGGTCCACGAGCTGGCGGTCTATCTCGTCGATATCGCCCCGAAGGTGCTGAAGCTGGTCGCCCTCCTGTCCCTTGGGATTGCGGACAACGAGGGAGGCAAGAACCTGATGTAGGCTATCGGGCGTGATCTGCTGACGCGCGTCGCTCCAAGCCTCATCGGGATGACAATGACACTCTACGACCAAACCGTCGAACCCCAAGTCCATCGCCTGCTGCGAGAGCGGGGCTATGAGGGCGCGGTTTCCACCAATATGGCTGGGATCACAGAGGATTGGCATAGAGGGACAACGACGGCGCAGTTCAATGGGAATGGGCCACATCGGCGTGTTGCGGTAGAGTTTCTCCCCATAACTGCAAAAGCCGCGGTGGATGGCTCCCAGCCTGCGCACACCTGCCTGGTCCAGTCGCTCCAGCGCACCCATCCACAGTTCGATGTCGGGATTAACTGGATTCTTCACCAGTACGGGAATGTCCGTACCACGCAGGGCATCTGCCAACGCCTGCATGGCAAAGGGATTGGCCGAGGTACGCGCACCGACCCACAGCAGGTCTATGCCGTGACGAAGACATTGCTCCACATGTCCTGGGGTGGCAACCTCGGTGGCGAGGAGCATTCCCGTCTCCTCCTTTACCCGTTGCAGCCAGGGCAACGCGATTGTACCCTTGCCCTCGAAGGTGCCTGGCTTGGTGCGCGGTTTCCACACACCAGCACGAAAAATCCGGCAACCGTCGGCGGCCAAAGCTCGGGCCACGTCCATCACTTGTTCCTCCGTCTCGGCGGCACAAGGGCCTGCTATAACCAGATGGGGGCGCAACGCACTCTGTGGAAGCTGCAAGGGCAATAGCGACAACGTCATCTTGGACTTAGAGGCCAAAGGGGTTCAACGTATTCTTGTAGGCCTCCTTGGTCTTCTGCTCGATACCTTCCGCCGACTGTCCGTCACTGATGTCGGCCATCTCCTTCGGCTCCAGTTCGGCAGCAGTGGCAGCATCGGCCTCGGAGAGCTGCGTCTCGCCCATCTCGCGATAGACTTCCGCACGCTCACGGAAAGCAGCCAGACAGAAAGGGTTGGTGTCGATGACGCGACCATACCACTCGACGGCCTTCTGCTGGTCGCCACCCCGATGGGCTATGCGAGCCTTGAGTAGTACGATATCCTCCTCGAGATCGGCGTGTTCAAGCAGGTAGTCGACGTCGGTCTCTGCCTCCTCAAGACGGTCCATCTCCATGAGGATCTGGCCACGGAGCAAGTAGGCGGCTCCGTGGTGCTCGTCTCGCGCAATGGCCTCGCCCAAGAGCGCCACAGCAGCCTCTTTGTCGCCCTGTCCCTGGCGGGCCTCAGCATAGAGATAGCTCACCTCGGCACTCCCTGCCCCAACCGCTTCAGCACGCTCACAAGCCTCCGCCATCTGGTCGTAGTCCTCCATCATATAGCAGACACGCGCCATCCGCACCCAGACAGCCTGGTTGTCGGGCTGGGCGTCAGCCAGCAGGCGCAGTTCGTTGACAGCGTTCGCCATCTGGTTCTGATGAATGTAAGCCACGGAGAGATGGTCGTGGATCTCCAGGTCATCCTGCAGCTGCAGGGCGTGGGAAAAGCAGGTGACGGCGTAGTCAACCTGTCCAATCTTCAGGGCAGCTATACCGTCATACTTCAAGGCGTCAAACTGGCGCGCCTCGGTCTCCTTCTTCTTCTCTTCGGGATTTTCCTCTGCCGACCCGAATATGCGTTGTAAAAAATTCATAGTTCTAATTCATTATTAGGTAGCCCATCTCCCATGGTTTTCCTCACGGGAAGCACATCGACTCCATGACTTGATCCAAAGACTATTGACACTATTTCATGACTCCTTGGGAAGAGATGGGGCGACGTGGGTGCAAAGATAGCAAAAGCGGTTGAAATGTGGCTTGCAAAAAATGATAAAGTTGCTTAAATTCCTTGGCCGTTCAGTCATAAACACCTAAATTTGCATCATAAGAAACTCAGAAGGTATGAAGATTCAAAATGCGATAATCCTCTATTCCCTCCTCCTCGGCCTGCCTGTCGGGGGCTGGGCGCAGACTGAGACCGACTCCACGGCCTTGGAGCGTCGCGTGCGGCCCATCGAATCACCACGGCTCCAAGGGACGCGTGAGCCCTCGGAGGAGGAGAAGGCCTACGCCCGCCTGCTGGCGGAAGAACGCGAGGAGCAGGCGCAGATCGACTACACGCTGCCCCTTATCGACGAGAATGGTCAGGTGCAGAGTCCTGCCGACTATTATGACCCATATCTCTATGATCCGTGGTTTTACGGCTACGGTGGCGGATATGGCGCATGGCGGCTCCACAAGGGACTGAACGTCAATATCGGTGCTTCGGTGTTTGCCAACTTCGGCAAGGGCCTTGGCGGCAATGGGGCGGGATTCTCACAAGACGTGACGCTCATGTATGTCACCAACCTTTCCAAGAAGGCGACCCTGGCCATAGGCGGCTATATCAACAACTGCACCTATGGCGGAACCAACTATACCACGGGAGGAATCAACGCCGTCTTCGGCTATCGATGGAACGAGCATTGGAGCGCCTACGCCTATGTGCAGAAAGCCATCAACAACAACCACATACTGCCCTATCGCGGCTATGGCAACACCGCCTTCGGCTACCCCTACTGGGGCGGCTTCGGATGGAGGGGCTATGGCTACCGCCCGTTTGGCTACCTGCCCGCCACTGCCTACAATCGCGCCATGGACCGCATCGGTGGCGGTGTGACCTACCAATGGGGAGAAAACAACCAGAATAGCATCACGGTCAACGTGGAGATGCTCCACCAGCCGTAGTACAATCACCCAACTTACCGTAGAGGAAGTGAGGAAGGCGTAAGGAGGATTGTTCTTCGAGAATTCCTCAGAAAACAACCAATAGGCACAAGGCTGGTCTCCATCCGACGAGGATCTGGAAACCAGCCTTGTGCGTAATACGCAAGGGACCTTATTTCACCAGTTCCTTGCGCGTAGTACCGTCGCTCATACGGACGATATTGATGCCTGGCTGCGGTGTGCTGATACGCGCTCCGTTGAGCAGATAGCGAGCCACTTCATGAGCCTCCATAGGCCGTCTCACATCCTCCACTCCTGCTGCGGCAGCCTTGGCGTCGTTGAAATTGTCCATGCAGAAGTAGGTCGGCGTCGTCGTTCCCCACTCATTGCTGCGCGAAGCCGTCACCTCGAAGTTGAGTTGATCGACCGTGCCAAGCGTTGAGAGGTTCACCCACGTCCAGTCCTTGACGTAGTAATGGTCGGCCTCGTTGTCCGAGCGATAATCGGCAAGATAGAAATCGACGTGGCCCGTCACCTCGTTGCCCGTCACGCCATAGACCGTCAGCTTACACCAGTCGCCCTTCGTGAAGGCTCCATCCGTCATACCGTCGCCGACAGTATAGGCCGTCACGTTCCAAGCCGAGTTGGCAACATAGAAGCCCAGCGCGTCGAAGGCGTTGCCGTTCTTCTCCTTGACAGCCTCGCCATCAGTGACGGAGGCGCGACCAAAACTACTGTAATAATAGACAGCATACTGCGAGGAGTTGTCCACACCATGACCTACGCTACTATTGTACTGGCTCGTCATGTAATCGACGAAATCGGTCTCCTTCTTATTGGAGATGGCAAAACCCGTCCACGATCCATACTCAGCAGTATAGGTATTGCCGAAAATGTAATTGCCGTCCGTGAAAGCTCCCTTGCCATCAGATCCATTGGCGTAGCCTTCCGAGCCAAGGTCGATAGACTCGAATGTTGCCACCGCGTCGTCGGCCGCGTGGAAACGGGCGTTCTGCTGCGCCATAGCTGGTGCGAAAGGACATGAGGCCGCCAAAAGCAGCAAGGCGTAAATTTGTTTTTCCATACTTTTTATTTTTGTTTTTGATAAATAATAGTCTGTGTTGCTACGGGTGCAGATCCTTGGCGCTCCGTATCTCCGTGGAAGTCTCACCAAGCCACCCACATTGCTGGTTTTCAGCGGAATAGACCCTCACAAAGTCGATATGGTCGAGACGGACGGGCCTACGCTGATCATCTACCGCCCAATCGAGGTCGAAGGAGCAGCCTGCGTCGTCCGCATTATTGTCCACATAGCCGTATCTGAAACTCTCCAGCAGCCAGTTTTGCGCCCCGTCCTTGCCCCGGTTGTGGGCGTTGGGAGGTAAGAGCGTTCCGCGAAACGTCAGTGGCGTGTGAATCCAGAGAGGATAATACTCCTGCGTATGATACTTGTTGCGCGCCACGACGCCTCGCTTCCCCTGGTTGTCCGTCCACGGGATGTTGCTCATCGGTGCGGGATGGTAGGTGATCTCATAGCCATAGACCACCTTGCCGACGCTATCTGTATCGGCACTCCCGCTGAGTTCGTACCACGGGTCGTCGGGCAGTCCATTGCCATTGAGATCCTGAGAAACCATGACGATCCCAGGCTCGGACGCACCCGCCACATAGTTGCCACGAATAAGCAGGTCGTACTGGCCATGGACATTGCGCACGGGATGGTCGAAATGGAAGGTGATGTAGCCGCCGTACCCACCCAGGGTCACCAGTCCGTTGAATCCGCCACGCAAGGCGGCAGTACATTTGTCACGGATGGAGGCAGCATCATCTCCTGCTTCGGCCTTGGGCAAGATATTGACAAACTGCCCAGGAGCGGGGACATACTCGTCAACGGCCAGAATGTAAGGCGACCGGTCGCCCTCCGATGGGTTGTCTTCTGTCGCCACGGGGGCCGCCTGGACCAAGCAGGCATGGGCGGGTATGTCGCCTGTGAGACGTGTCCAAAGCCAGTTGCCCTGAGCATCGAAGCAGAAGAGTTTGCCCGAGGAGACATAGTTGGTGGCATCCATCACATAGATGCGGCCATCGCTATCGTCGACGAGCAATCCATAGGGAGTCTCTATCCGCTGACTGGCTGGCAGGCGGAGCATCTGCTGGCTCACGAGGCGACGGTGGCGCAGGTCGTAGAGGCCACAGCCGCCAGCATGGAGGAAGAGCAAGGAGTCGCCACGGAAGGCCATGTCGGTGGCTGGCACATCCAAGGAGTCGACCACGCTGCCACCGTACAACTCATAGATGCGAGCTGGTATGGCGTCATAATCGCCACGCGAGGCCACCCAGAGGCTGCCGTAGCGATCGCGTCGAAGACGGAAGAGGTTGGGTGCAACGTCAATGGTACGTTCCACAGAGAAGGTCTGCAGATCGACGACACTCACCCGCCGGTCGTAGCCGCCTCCCTGCATCGCACTATAGCCTCCACTGTTGGCCACATAGAGGCGTCCATCCACGATCGCCATCTCTTCGGGCTGGAAGCCCACCGTGCAACGTGCATCGACACGAAGCGTCAGGGTATCAACACGATAGACCTCTCCCAGCACGCTTGGCCCGTTCACAGGTCCTACATAGGAGGAGACATAGGCGTATTTCCCATCAAAGGCGAGGAAACGCGCGTTGGGAATATCGACACTACCGAGGCTCACCGCCGAGGCAGCCGAGGCCACCTCCACGCGGTTGCTCTGGTTGATGACCATCCAAAGGCGTGATCCATAGACCTTGATGTCGTTGCCCACATCGCCCAGTTCCATCACCTTGCCCGGATTGCGCGAAGGATAGATATTGCGCGAGTAGCGGCCCGTCGTCATATCGAGGTAGTCGAGTGTGGCCTTGTTGGACCCCATGTTTCCCTCGCAGAGCACATACAGTCCACGATAGGACGAACTATTGGTGTAGCCGTCGGGGGTGGGCGTTTCGTCGGGATAGAGCACCACGTCGTCGTTGCGGCATGCGGCGAGCCCCACAAGGAGGGCGAGGACAATAATCCAAAATGATAAATTCCTTCTCATATATCCATTACCATGTCATCTCCCAGCCCAGGCGCACGTTGGTGCCAGGCATGGGATAGTTTTGTATCACTTCATACTGCTGGTTGAGCAGGTTGTTGACCTCCAGACTGACGCGACAGGCATATCTTCCCAAGAGACTGAAGGCGTAGCGCAGGGCCACGTCGTGGGTGTACCAAGGCTGCATTTCGTTGCGAGGCGTGTTCTCCTGTGCGTTCCAGCGCTTGCCAGCATAGATGAAACTGTAGTCCATCCCCCACCCTCCATGCTGCACGCTCGCCACGAACGATCCGCTATGGCACGGGACGTAGGCTATCTGGTTGCGATAGTAGGTCCTGGAGGGAGAGGTCACGTCGCGCGCCTGTTGCCAAGTGTACTGCGCACGGAGGGTCGCCGACCAAGCGGGCGCAAGCTGCAAGGTGGTCGAAAGAAGCACGTCGGCTCCCCAGATGTGGACCCGCCCGAGGTTGAGCATCGTCCAGCGAAACTGCTGCCCTTTCGGATAGGCTATAATCTTGTCGGCCACCGTATTATAATAGGCGTCCATCCGCAAGCCGTAGGCACGCAGCCATCCTCTGCCGTCAGGGGTGTCTTCCAAATTGATGCCGACGTCATACTGGTTGGTGTTTTCGGGACGGAGACGCGCATTGCCCATCTCCGCATAGTAGAGATCGTTGAAGGTAGGCATACGAAAACTCCGCTTCGCAAAGGCGTGGACCGAGAAGGCACGGGAGGCGAAGGGGTAATAGTTGAGAAAGAAGGCGGGCATGAACTCGTGGAGGTGGGCCGACGTGCCACGACGCACACGGTCGGAGACGAACATAGCCGCCAGACTCCCCTGTAAGCGTAGCGGTCCGAGGTCCAAGGCCGTAGCCACGGCAGCACTATGGATCAGCCGCGTGGGGAAGGCAAAGCGGTAGGTATCGGCATTGAGCTTGTTCCAGCGCAGGTCATAGCTCATACTGACTCCCCAGGCGGGCAAGAGCTGATAGCTATTGCTCGTGGAGAGATAGAACTCCTGCTGCCAATAGCGGTTGTCCACGGGCAAGTGGGTGGTGTCGCGGTCGAGATAATGGGTGCGGTAATAAGCATACTTGGCCAACACCTGAGTGGAGAAGCGGTCGCCAAAGTCTTTCTGCAGTCGGTGCTGGAGGAAGACGTTGGTGTCGTACTGTCGCTCGCCACGCCGCCACACATTGTTCACGATCGCCCCAGGGATGCCGCGTCCTGAGTCGTAGCAGTAGGCCTTCGTGGTCCAAAAGCCTTGGCGGAGCAACCCGTGGAGGGTCAGTTCTACTCGCTCCGCGCGCACATCGCCATTCTGCCGTGTGGCCGTCGTGTCATAGGCCACACTCCCGTCAGGAGTCAGCCGGCGATAGCGGAAGCGGTACTTGCCGCTGGCAGACAGCCATCCTGCGGACAAAGAGACGCTGAGACGGTCGGAAAGCCGCTGCTCCCATAGCGTCGAGAGACTCAGCAGGCCCGAAGCGCCCGCCTGCACCTTCGCCTTGAGATGGGTCGGCCGGCCAGGAGAGAAGTGGGGCTGACGCGTGCGGATATAGACGGTGCCCCCATGGGCGAAGTCGGAAGCCGGCTGGAGAAGCGTGCTGCGCTGACCATTATAGACAGCTATCTCCTGGATGTTGTCAAGGCTCAACTGGCCAAGGTCTATCTGTCCGTTCTGGGCGTTGCCCAGTTCCACGCCGTCATAGTAGATGCCGACATGCTGCGACCCCATGGATCGGATATTGATGGTTTTGATGCCTCCCACGCCGCCATAATCCTTGAGCTGGACGCCCGCAAAATAGCGCAGCGCATCGGCCACCGAACCGCCATCGAGCCGCCTCAGGGCCTCGCCATCAAGCCGCTGGCCGCCTATCACCATGCGTTGGGCTATTCGCACACCGACCACATCCACATCCTGCAGGGTATGGACACTATCGCCCACGACGACACGGGCCATCGCGGCAACGGGGACGAGCAGGCCAAGCAGCCAAGAAAACATCCTTTTCTTGTACAAACTCACTTCCTCTTACTCTGTCTAAAGACTGGCTCCACGATTTCTTTCATGATAGAGCCAACCAGAAATGTATCTTCCTGCATCGACCTTTCCTCGAAGGCGGCAGGCGCAAGCGCAATGGCAGGTCTTCTGACTCGTTGCCTATAATGGCCAAACGCCTTCCCCATCGTCCTCGATAGCTCCTCCACAAGAGGGGCGGAGCGGGACGACCAGTGGCTTTGGCCTCCTCGTCTTGCAACATACAGCTGCGGGACAGTAGCGGATTCTCACCGCTTTCCCATTTTAATCGCGTCTTTCAGCGAACCGATTGCGGGTGCAAAAGTACAAAAAAAAATAGACATAACACGTTTTGAAAGCAGAATTCCCATCGAGAAGAAGCCGAGAAGGCAGCGGCCTTCAGCAACCGACACAATCGCTGAAAGCCACTGGGCCAAAGAAAGGGCGGGAATGGCATCCTACCCGAAGTAGGCCATGATCTCGTCCATGAAGGGTGTGAGCTGGCGCGGATGGACGACGCCGTGGCGGTCGGTCGTGTTCATGCTGTAGGCCACGAAGAGCCGACGGCGGGCCCGCGAAAGGGCTACATAAAACTTGCGAGCATCCTCCATATCCTGCTTCTTGTCGCGGTTGTAGGCATTGGGATAACGCCCATCGACGGCATCGAAGATGATGACGTTGTCGTACTCCAGTCCCTTGGCCTTGTGGACAGTCGTCACATAGATCCGCTCGCGAATGCTCCGGCTATTGCAGAAATCACTTTCCTTCAGCGTGCTGAGATCGACGATATAGCGTTGGAGCTGAGCGTCGAGACTATTGGCCACTTCCTGACGGGGCAGCAGGTCCATCATAATGTAGCGACAGATATCGTCCAGTTGCGGTATCTCGTCCACCTTGCGCTCCTCGACAAAATAGGCATAAGCTCGCCGCAGTTCCTTCACGAGGGCCGGCTGGTCGGCGTCGGCCTCCAGATCATAGCATCGTGCCATGGCATCCAAATACAAGTCGCCATAGTAGGCGCGGAGTTTGCTGGCAAAGGGGCGCACGCGCGGATGGGCCAGGAAGTCGGTTTGGGCCTTGACCCTGCTCCGCCCACTCGCCGCACAGTAGTTGACGAGGCTCACGGTGGCCCCCACATCGTCGATGGCCTGATGGGTGTTGGCCCCCTGCAGGCCCAGTTGGTCGATGAGCGATTCGAGCTTGTAGGACCGAAGATTTCTGTCGAGCAGGCGCATCAGCTTCAACGTGTCGAAGACACGGCCCATCGGAATGGGAAGCCGTAAGCCGCCGTGGCGCAGGAGGTTGTACCTGAGGATCTGATAGTCGAAACGCACGTTGTGTCCCACCACAGGACGGTCGCCGACAAAAGCCAGAAACCGTACCAACGCCTCTTCCGCCTGGAGCAGTTCGCCAGCCGCCATCTTCTGATGATAGAGCGCGTACATCGGGTTTTCTTTCTCGCCGAGCAGGGTCGGGATGGGGCGGTCGGTCTCAATATAGAGGTCGAGTGGCTCGCCCACTACCCTGCCCTGGCAGACCCGCATGGCAGAGACCTCGATGATATCGTCATGATAGACGTCCGTGCCCGTGGTCTCGGTGTCGAAAACCACGATTTCGCCTCCATCGTATGCCTTGAGAAACTCCTGGAGGTAGGTGGTGGTGCCGTCATAGCGCAAGAGGTCGTCGGGCGTAAGGGCAAGCTGGAGAAGTTTTCGAGAGAAACGCCGCGCAAGGGAGTGGGTGTCGAAAACGCCGACACCGCGCAGGATACGCGCCCAGGGGATGAAGTTGTGCTCGTTGGAGAGCACGGATAGGTGGGCAAAGAGCAGGCGCACGTCGGGTGTGTCGAAGAGGTCGCGCCCCGACACCTTGAAGTGGGTGAGGCCTTGGTCGGTGAGCGACTGCGAGACACGGTTGGCATCGGCATTGGAACTGACGACAACGGCGGTCGTCCCCTGTGTCTGGAGCTCCTGCACCTTCTCACAGATCAGCCGTATCTCGTCCTCCATCGTGGCGCCATAGATGATTTGGAGGTCGCCAGGCTGCGCTTGCTCGTCGTTGCCAGCCAAAGGCAGGAGCTCGGGGTCGATGCCCAACTGTGCCTCTGCGTAGCGATTGAGGACGCCGAGCAGATAGCTGGGCGCACGATGGTTCTGACGCAGATGGTGGATGTGGCCTTTGCAGCGCAACTTGATCTCGTTGAGTCGCTCCACCTTCGCCCCCATAAAGGAGAAGATGGCTTGCTGCTCGTCGCCGAGAAAGAGCACCGTGGCGCGTTCTTTCGCCGTCAGCAGGTCGATGATGGCGAGCTGCATGGCGTTGAGGTCCTGGACCTCATCGACCTGTATCCAGCGATACCTGCGCAGTCGGCCCTCGGTGTCTTCCCGGTAAGCGTCGTAGGTCTTCAGCAAGAGGTCTTCGAAGTCGAGGATGTGGTTGTCGGCCTTGTATTCGGCATAGCGACGGGCATAGTACATTTTCTTCAACAAAGTCCGCACCTTGCCTGCCACCTCGCGGGGAGCAGCATCGGCATCGTCGAAGTAGTTTTCCGCACAGGGATAGATCTCGATGAGAGCCTCAACGGCGAAAGGCTTCTTCTGGCGATTGCAGAGATAGCGGAGCGCTTCGCGGTCGCCCTCGGTCAGCGCCTCAGGATGCAGATACAGACTCCACGGATGGCCATGGCGCATCTGATCCATGAGGTGGGAGAAGAAGAGTATCTGCTGGTAGTTGCGGCTGGACTGATAGTCGCGGATCACGCGCTCCTCGTCGTCGTGGGTGTAGTCGGCCAGGATGCTGATGGTCTCCTCGTCGCTGACGATGGACGAGTCGGCGGGCACTACCTGCTGCTCGAAGAGGAACCGCGAACAGTAGTGGTGGACGTTGCCGACGTGGAGGGGGGCCAAGTCCTCGCCCGCCATCACCTCGCCGATGCGGTTGATCATCCCGCGGGCGGCGCGGTTGGTGAACGTTAGGCAGAGCATGTCCTCGAAGCCCACCCCGTGGCTGTGGGCCCAGCGCACTCGGGAGGCCAGGATGTGGGTCTTGCCGCAGCCCGGAGGGGCCAGCACGAGGTGGTGGCCGTCCTGGGCCAAGACGACGGTACGCTGGCTTTCGTCCAGCGTTGTGAGTATTTCGGTTTCTTGGTCGGTCATGATTTGATGGTAATTGTTTCGCAAAGGTAAACTTTTTCCTCGATTCTTGCAAAAAATTGATTCCTTTTTCGTAACTTCGCAGAATCAAATAAAAACCGAATCATGATACAGATTGAAAATGCAAGGAGGGAGGATGCAGCGATCATCGCTCCCATGATCATGGAGGCTATGAACCTGGAGTGCTGCCAGTGGTTTGCAGGCCCCAACCACACGCTGGAGGAGTTTGAACAGTTGATGACGCGCCTCGTCGCCATGGAGGAGAGCCAATACTCCTATCGCAACACGCTCGTGGCGATAGACCACGGGGCGGAGGCTGGTCGGACCGTGGCGGGCGTCTGCGTCAGCTACGACGGCGCCCTGCTGCGCCCGCTGCGCCGCGCCTTTATCCAGGAGGCCCTGGAGACGTTTGGCATCGACTATAGCGACATGGGCGACGAGACGGCTGCTGGAGAACTCTATATCGACACGGTCTGCGTGCGCGCCGACTACCGCGGCCACGGTATAGCAGGCCAACTGCTGATGGCCACGGTGGAGAAGGGCCGGGAGATGGAACTGCCCGCTGGACTGCTCGTGGACGACGGCAATCCCAAGGCCGAAAGGCTCTATCGGCGCCTCGGCTTCGAGGTGGTGGGCGACGACTGCTGGGGCGGCCACAAGATGCACAGGATGCGCAAGCAGTAACCGCACGAAGAAAAGCCGCAACCTCCACGATGGAAGATTGCGGCTTGCTTGTTGGCGTATGTAAGGCTAAACCTTATTTCACTCTATCGACGATGGCCTTGAAAGCCTCGGGATTGTTGACAGCGAGGTCAGCGAGCACCTTGCGGTTGATCTCGATACCATTCTTGTGGAGCGCACCCATGAGCTGGCTGTAGCTCATATCGTAGAGGCGAGCGGCAGCGTTGATACGCTGAATCCACAGAGCGCGGAAGTTGCGCTTCTTGTTACGACGGTCGCGGTAAGCATAAGTGAGACCCTTCTCATAGGCGTTCTTGGCTACCGTCCAGACGTTCTTGCGGGCACCAAAGTAACCTTTGGTTTGCTTCAGAATCTTGGTTCTCTTGGCCTTAGAGGCAACATGATTTACTGATCTTGGCATAGTTTTCTTTTCCTTTTAATGTTGAACGACTAAGTGATAGAATTAACGCAGATTGAGAAGATCCTTTACCTGCTTGAGGTTGGTACGGTCAACGAGGGTTGAACCGACCAGGTTGCGCTTCTGCTTCTTGGTCTTCTTAGTCAGAATGTGACTGTGGTAAGCGTGACGTCTTTTGATCTTACCAGTTCCGGTGAACGAGAAACGCTTCTTGGCACCGGAGTTTGTCTTCAACTTTGGCATTTTTTTAAATCCTTTTATTTATGATACTTTAATTTAGGTGGCAACGTATATACCAGGACGCTACGCACTCTTTTCTTGATCTCTTGTGGGCTTATTCCCCCTTGGCCAGCTTCTTCAGGGCCTCAGCGCCATTCTTGGCGTTGGCGAAGAGCCCGCTGTTCTCGGCCACGTCCTTGTCGTGCTGCTCCTGCTCGATCTCGGCAGCCACCTTGGCCTGGGCCTCGGCATTCTCACGGTCGCGCTTCTGCTGGCTCTTCTTCTGTACGCTCACCTTCTTGGGTGCAAGATAGAGGAACATACGCTTTCCTTCGAGCTTCGGAAGCTGCTCTACCTTGGCATACTCCTCCAAGTCGTTGGCAAAGCGGAGCAAAAGCACCTCACCCTGCTCCTTGAAGAGGATACTACGACCACGGAAGAAAACGTAGGCGCGCACCTTGTTGCCCTCGTTGAGGAACTCGATGGCGTGCTTGAGCTTGAACTGGTAGTCGTGCTCGTCGGTCTGGGGTCCGAAACGTATCTCCTTCACCTCCTGACGAACCTGTTTCTGCTTCAATTCCTTCTGGCGACGCTTCTGCTGATAGAGGAACTTGGAATAGTCGATGAGACGACAAACAGGCGGCTGGGCATTCGGAGAGATCTCGACCAGATCGACACCTTGCTGCCGAGCGAGGTCCAAGGCTTTCCGCGTAGGCATCACTTCGGAGCCTTCGTCAGACACAACACGCACTTCCCGAACGTGAATTTTCTCATTCACGCGGTACTGTAATTTCATTTTGTCATTCTTCATTCAACTGTTTTTGTTCAAAATCGGGCGCAAAGGTACTGCTTTTCCGTGAATTAGCCAAATATTTTTGCAAGAAAATCCCACTTCATGGGTCTCGCAGAGATTCTTCTCTCAAAAAATTACTAAAGTCCTGTCAATACATTTATTGGTTCATCGGGGAAACGAAATCCCACGCTCCAAGATCGGCGTACTGTGGCGTGGCAAAGAAGTGGAGAACTACGCTCTCGACGAGTGCCGCATCCTTGGAAGCGGGCTGGCTGCCCTCGGCCTTAGCCTGGCTGATACGGACCTTTGCTTTGGTTGATCTCGAAGAGACTGGGGTTGACGGCTCGTGCCGTGATGCTATAGCTGATCATAGTGTTGAGGTTTTAAAGGTGTTGAAAAGCTGGGTTTTATCTCTCAGAAATGGGAACCTTGCCGATGATAGCTTAAGACTGGCGCCACTAATTGCTTATCCCTCGCCCCCGTCGTAAGGAACGCCCGTCGCGGGCCCTCTACGGAATTGTTCCGCAAGCCTCAATTTCCGGGCACAAAGTTACGAAGAACATTTCACGCCACCAAATAAAATAACAAATATTTTTCAACTTTTTTCATCGCAGTAAAAAAGGCACATAGCAAAGCTATGTGATACTCCTACTTGCACACGGAACATTCTTTACAGTTATATTCTTTGCAGAGTGAGCAAGCGTGAGAAGTGGGAAATCCTTAACGTAACATGTAACAATGTAACAATGTAACAATGTAACAATGCGAATCTACTCGTACCCCCTGTGGCGCCCTGGAAAGCAGAATGGGTTTGCACTATAAATCCGAGGTGGCACGAATGAGGCTTACCCCTCCTTCCCAAAAAACAGTTTTCATGAAGAGGCATTGTTGCCTGCTTCGTTGAAGAGCCAATGCCACCAATGTTACAATGTTACAATGTTACATGTTACATGTTACATTAAGGAAAATCCAACTTGGGCATTCCCGGGCTCAAAGAATAGTATATATAAATAATATATTATTTATATATACTATTCTTTGACATGTTTTTTCACCCCTTTTTCTAGAATAGCAAAATCCTTAACGTAACATGTAACATGTAACATGTAACAATGTTCAAAACGCCATCAATATCTATTAACAATTCCACACAGTCATGCAAAGCACTACTACTCAACATATTGCAATCAAAAAGCCGCCTACCGCAAGCCTTGCATCGCCCCCAGATCGCTCACGCACTTCACTTTCGTTAACATTGCAATTTATCCTTCCCTACTCTCCCCTGCTCAAAAAAAGCGGATGGAACAATACCCGAAGGTCGTTCCATCCGCCATTTTTACCTTAACGCAACCCCATGAGCGCGGTCATCATGACGGCCTCCAAGGGGGTTATTGGTGCTTACCAGAGCTCCAGACGCTCGTTCTTGGGCAAGTACATCTTGTCGCCGGGCTTCACGCCAAAGGCGTCGTACCACATGTCGATATGCGGGAGCGCGCCGTTGACGCGCCACTCTCCGAGGGCATGGGGATCGCTCTTCGTGCGGCTGCGAATCTCCTTCTCAGTGATGTTGGCAGCCCATACGCCAGAGTAGGCGATGAAGAAGCGCTGCTCCGGGGTGAATCCGAGGAGCTTCTTCTGCTTCTTGCCCTCGGTGGCGTGCTTGAGCGCGTAGAACGACACCTGGAGGCCACCGTGGTCGGCGAGGTTCTCGCCCAGCGTGAAGTGGCCGTTGGCGTTGAGGTCGGGCAGCACCTTGATGTTGCTGAAGAAGTCGGCATACTGCTCGGCGCGCTCGTTGAAGCTCTTCGTGTCAGACTCCGTCCACCAGTCGTGCATGTTGCCGTCCTTGTCGTAGTGGCGTCCCTGGTCGTCGAAGCCGTGGAGCATCTCGTGGCCAATGACCACGCCGATGGCGCCATAGTTGAAGGCGTCGTCGGCCTTCGGGTCGAAGAACGGATACTGGAGGATGCCGGCGGGGAAGCAGATCTCGTTGGTCGTCGGGTTGTAGTAGGCGTTAACCGTCTGCGGGGTCATGTGCCACTCGTCGCGATCCACGGGCTTTCCGGCCTTCTTCTCGATGGCCTCGTTGCTCCAGAAGGTGACGCAGGAGAGCATATTCTCATAGTATGACTTCTGCGGATCGATAGTGAGCGCGCTCAGGTCCTTCCACGTGTTGGGGTAGCCCACCTTGACATAGAAGGCGGCAAGCTTGTCGAGGGCGTTCTTCTTCGTCGGCTCGCTCATCCAGGTCTGGGCCTTGATACGCTCGGTGAGGGCCACCTGGAGATTGCCGATCAGCTCCTCCATGCGCTTCTTGCTCGACGCGGGGAAATACTTCTCGCAGTAGATGCGGCCAAGGGCCTCGCCCATCATGCCCTCCACCTGGGAGGTGGCACGCTTCCAGCGGGGCTGGTCCTCCTTGGCGCCGCGCATCGTCTGGGAATAGAATCCGAAGCTGACCGCGCGGACGTCGTCGCTGAGGTAGTTGGCTGCCTGGTTGATGACGTCCCACTCCATGTAGGCGCGCAGCTCGTCGGCCGTCTGCGTGGCGAGAAGCTTGTCGAGGCCAGCGAGGAAGGCCGGCTGACCGACGATCATCTCCTGGATATACTGCGGCTGGATGCCCTGGGCGGCACAGAGCTGCTGGAGATGGATGTTGGGGTAATCGGCCTCAAACTGCTTGAGCGTGAACTTGTTGTAGTTGGCCTCCACGTCGCGGAGCTCCGTCTGGCTCTTGGAGATGAGAGCCAGGGCGGTCTCGAAGCGCATGATAAGGTCGCGCTTCTGCTGGGCCTGCTGCTCGGTGAATCCGAAGAGCTTGAACATATCGACGATAAACTGCTTGTAGGCGTTGCGGATGTCGGCCGTGGTCTGGTCGTTGTCGAGGTAGTACTCGCGCTGGCCGAGCGTCAGTCCGCCCTGGTAGATGTTGAAGATGTTCATCTTCGCGTTCTTCTCGTCGGCACCAAAGCCCATACCCATGGGGACGCCGTAGCCGAAGACGCCATACTTGCCCTGCACCTTCTGGAGGTCGGCGACGGTACGGGCCGCCTCCATCTGGTCGAGGATGGGCTTCACGGGAGCCACGCCCTCACGGTTGCGGCGCACGGAGTCCATGGCGAGCTTGTAGAAGTCGCTGAGCTTCTGCTCCACCGTGCCCTTGGAGTAGTTCTTCTTGAGCAACTCGGAGAGGATGCCGTTGATGCGCTTGTTGTTGTTCTCCTGCAGCTGGTCGAAGCTGCCGAAGCGCGAATAGGCTGCGGGCAGGGGATTGGCCTTCTGCCATCCACCCGTCGCAAACTGGTAGAAATCCTCGGCGGGATTGGCGCTCCGGTCGAGGTTCGACTCGATGATGCCTGCCTTGCCCTGGGCCATGCCGGCCAATGGAGCTGACGCGATCATCATCATGGGAATCATTCGTTTGAAGTTCATGTAATTGATCAGTTACTTTGTATTTAAATATTATTCGTATTTTATGTACTAACGCTTGAAGCTATTTTTTATTATATAAATAGGAGGAAAGTTTTCTCCCGGGTTTCCCCCCCGGGGATCATCCGTCCGCCTCAGAGCCGCGCTGGGTCCGTCCGGGGACTGGAAGCGCGGGCAAGGCGGCCATGGCTCCTCAGAGCCGCTGGCGGCAGAAAGCGTCGCCCAGCCGGTAGCCCTCCTCGTAGAGCGCCTCCAGCTTGACCACGTCGCGCTCCATGCGGCCCACGACCACGGGCTGCTCGGGGCGTATCACGACGATCCGTCCCTCGGCCTCCATCCGATCGACCATGTCGAGCTGGTCGTTGTAGGCCGCTATGCGATGGCTCAGCGCCACGCGCAAGCGCGGATAGTTGCGATAGACGAAGGCCGGGAGCTTGCGGTCGCGCCCCGTGTTGCGCCAGCCCTTTTCGCGCGTGCAGACGACGACGTTGAAGGCGTGGCCCGATGCGATGGATCGCTCCACGGGGATGCTGTCGATGATGCCTCCGTCGAGCATGGGCGTGCCGTCGATATAGGTGATGGGGGCCACGAAGGGGAGGCTGGCCGAGGCCAGGGCGAGACGGTTGAGGCGGGCTGGGTCGCCCGAGGTCTCGGTGAGGTAGTCGGCGCGGCCCGTGAGGCAGTTGGTCGTGACCATCTCGAAGGTGAAGCCCCGCCGCGCATAGCGGTAGTAGGCGTCGTAGTCGTAGGGGATCAGCTCGTAGGGGAAGCGCTCGTAGAGCAGGTGGGGGTCGAAGATGCAGCCCTGAGTGAACAGATGGCGCAGGCCGATGTAGTCGTACTTCGTCAGCAGGTCGATGTTGCAGACGTGCGCACGTCGCGGCTGGCGCGACATATAGGAGAGCCCGTTGCCTGCTCCGGCCGACACGGCGACGACGTGGCGGAAGTAGATCTCGTGCTTCATAAAAGCGTCGAGAACGCCCGCCGTGAAGACGCCGCGCATGCCTCCACCCTCCAAAACCAGCCCTGTATGGTTGTCTATTTGCATAAAACTCGTTAAATCCGCCACAAAAGTATGAAATTTCAGAGAATTATCAGTAACTTTGCCCTCAATAAAACTTAAAAACCAATTGCTATATGTTCAGCAAAGCTACGTACACCGCCCGTCGTGAAGAACTTAAGAAGCTCGTCAAAGACGGCATCATTTTGTTATTCGGCAACAACGACAGCCCCTTCAATGGCCCGCACAACGGCTATTCGCCTTTCCGACAGGATTCTTCTTTCCTGTACTATTTCGGACAGAAGCGCGACGGACTGGTCGGTGTGATCGATATCGACAACAATAAGGAGACCCTTATCGGCGACGACATCGACATCGAGGACATCGTATGGTTTGGATCCGTCAACACCGTGGCCGACATGGCCTCGGAGGTAGGCGTGGCCCACTCGGCTCCGATGAAGGCCCTGCGCACCATCGTGGCCGACGCCCTGCGCCAGCATCGCCGCATCCACTTCCTGCCGCCCTACCGCTACGACATCAAGATCCAGATCATGGACCTGCTGGGAATCCATCCCAACCAGCAGAAGGAGGCAGCCAGCCTCGACCTCATCCACGCCGTGGTGAAGATGCGTTCCACCAAGACGCAGGAGGAGATAGAGGAGCTGGAGCGCGCAGCGGTCATCGGATACAAGATGCACACCACGGCCATGGCCATCACGCGCCCCGGACTGACGGAAAAGTTTGTCGGCGGCCAGATCGACGGCACGGCCAACTCCTACGGCGCCACGACCTCCTTTGCCACCATCTACTCGCAGCACGGCGAGATCATGCACGGCAACCCCTCGATGGCCGAGTTGCAGGACGGCAGACTGGTGCTCTGCGACTGCGGAGGCGAGACGCTGGAGCACTACTGCTCTGACAACACGCGCACCTTCCCCATCAACGGCAAGTTTACCCAGCGCCAGCTGGAGATCTACTCGGTCGTCGAGAAGGCCCACGACTACGCGCTGGAGCTGGCCAAGCCCGGCGTCAAATATATGGACGTCCACTTCGGCGTCTGCAAGATCATCTTCGACGGCATGAAGGAGCTCGGACTGGCCAAGGGCGACACCGAGGAGGCCGTGCGCCAGGGTGCCCACGCCATGTTCCTGCCCCACGGACTGGGCCACATGATGGGTATGGACGTCCACGACATGGAGGCCCTCGACCAGATCTATGTGGGATTTGACGAGGAGACACGACCCAACCTCGAGCAGTTTGGCACCAACTGCCTCCGCATGGGACGCCGCCTCCAGGAGGGCTTCGTCGTCACCGACGAGCCGGGTATCTACTTCATCCCCGACCTCATCGACGACTGGCGCGCCAGCGGCCACTGCAAGGACTTCCTCTGCTTCGACAAGCTCGACGAGTACAAGGACTTCGGCGGCATCCGACTGGAGGACGACATTCTCATCACGGCCGACGGCTGCCGATTCCTGGGCAAGGACACCATCCCCATCCGCCCGAAGGACGTCGAGGAGTTTATGGCCCAGGCCCGCGGATAAAGCATTCTGCCCCAAGGGGGAGGCTGGCCAAAAGCGGCCTCCCAGGGGCTTATATAATAAAATAAGGAATAGTATCATTATCATTTAACAATCAATAAACAACAACAAAGCAATGAAAAAAATCATCGCACTCGCTTTGCTCGCCGTTGTGGCTACTGGCGCCAACGCCAAGGGCAAGAAGCAGCCGAAGGTGGATCCCAACAAGCCGGTATTCACCATCGTCAAGGAGAACCCCATCACAAGCGTCAAGGACCAGAACCGTTCAGGTACCTGCTGGGCCTACTCTACCTTGAGCTACTTCGAGTCTGAGATCCTCAAGAGCACGGGCAAGACCTACGACCTCTGCGAGAGCTTCGTGGCCAACAAGGACTACATGGACCGCGCCGTACAGGTCGTCCGCTACCACGGCGACATGCAGTTCGCACAGGGTGGATCTGCATACGACGTTTACTACGTGCTGAAGAACTACGGTATCTGCCCCGAGGATGCCATGCCGTTCCCCGGATCGCTCTATGGCGACTCGCTCAACAACTTCAACGAGTTCTTCTCTCTCCTGGAGCCGTACGTGGAGGGTATAGCCACGAACAAGGCTTCCAAGATTTCCGGCCAGTGGAAGGTGGGCTTCCAGGGCATCCTCGACGCCTACCTCGGCAAGTGCCCCGAGAACTTCACCTATGAGGGCAAGAACTACACGCCGAAGTCCTTTGCAAGCTCGCTCGGCCTCAACATGGACGACTACGTGACGATCACTTCCTACACGCACCATCCCTTCTACAGCCAGTTTGTGGTTGAGGTGCAGGACAACTGGCGCAACCCGGCCAGCTACAACCTGCCGATGGACGAGATGATGCAGATCATCGACAACGCCGTCATGAACGGTTACACCGTGGCATGGGGTGGCGACGTGAGCGAGCCGGGCTTCACCCGCGACGGTCTCGCCTACATGATCGACGCCAAGAAGATGCAGAGCCTCCAGGGCAGCGACATGGCTCGCTGGTTGGGCCTCTCTCCAGCCAAGAGAAGAAACCTCATCGACTCTCTCGGCTGCAACGTACCCGAGGTGCAAGCCACTCAGGAGATGCGCCAGGAGCGCTTCGACAACTGGGAGCTCACCGACGACCACGGTATGCTGATCTACGGTATCGCCAAGGACCAGAACGGCAAGGAGTACTACATGGTGAAGAACTCTTGGGGTGAGACTGGCAAGTACAAGGGCACTTGGTACATGACCAAGACCTTCATCGCTGCCAACACCATGGACTACATGGTCAACAAGAACGCCATCCCCGCCAACATCCGCAAGAAGATGGGTATCTAATAGATAAGTTTTTCATACGTATCCCAAGCCCGGAGCGTTTCCTCGCGAAATGCCTTCGGGCTTTTTCGTTTCCGGACGTTTGGGAGAGTCTTCGCAGGCGGCAAGGGCTTGTCTGGGTTCGACAATAGTATTACCCTCCCACGAGCAACACGCTCCCGTGAGCAAATACACTCCCGCGAGCAACACGCTCCCGTGAGCAACACGGTCCGAGAGTAAAAAGATGTTAAAACAAAAGAGACGGATGTCACAAAAGCCACACCATCGCATATTACCAATAGAAGCAAGAGAAAAAGCATGACCGCCGAGGAATATCAGACAGAGGCAGAACGGATCACCCCCCAGCTCAGGCAGACCGCCTTGCGCTACATGGGCGACGCCAGCTTGAGCGAAGACATCGCCCAAGACGTGCTGCTTCGGCTCTGGCAACTGCTCGACGAACTGCGCGCCCCGATGGACGGACTGGCGCTCACGATGGTGCGCAACGAATGTCTGATGAGGCTCCGAAAACAGCCACGGACCGTAAGGATGGAGGGCCACGACATGGCGGAACAACCCTCGGTCAACCCCATGGCCGAACTGACACTCTCCATGCTCGACAAGCTGCCGCCCCTGCAGCAGACCATCCTCCGACTGCGACACATCGACGGGATGGAAATCGGAGAGATCGCCACCTTGCTCCACAAGGAGGAGGCGGCCGTCAGACAAAACCTAAGCCGCGGGAGAAAGACGCTCCGGCTATGGATCATCAAAAAAATGAAGGAGGAAGAGATATGATGAAGGAGGAAGAAGAGATAAGAAAGAAGGAGGAAGAGAGATGATGAACGAAAAAGAACTCAACGCGCTCATAGCGCGGTATATGGAGGGCGAGACAACCTGCGAGGAGGAGCGCCGACTGGAGGCCTACTTCCAGGCTCACGCCGACGTGGACGAACCGCTGCGACCCATCCGCCAACTGGTGCTCGGACTGGGAGCACTGGCCGAGCACCAGTTGGCGCAAACGGATCCCCCGGCAGCGAAACCCGAGCGCAGCCGACTGCACATCTACGTCCGACGGATAGCAGGCGTGGCGGCGAGCCTACTGCTCATAGCAGGACTGGCGCTGACGCTCTACAGAAGCCAAAACTACTGCGAGGCCATCGTCTATGGAGAGCCCGTCAACGACCGCGAGCTGATCATGCGCGAAGTGAGCGGCACGATGAGCCAAATAAACAAACAGAGCACCGTGGAGCACCAGCTACGCGACGTGCTGATGACTGCGGAATAACTGAGATAAAACGACTGATTATGAAGAAGATAAAGCACCTACTCGTCCTCGTGGCGACACTCGCTCCCCTATCCCTCGCGGCACAGACGGGACTGGCGGTCAACCGCGTTTTCCAAGGCCTGGTCGTACCACAAAAACAAATGGTGGAGGTGAAGGTGAAGGGACGCGCACTGAGCGAATACCGGCTCAACTTCTATCACAGCGTCCGATTCACGGCCACGAAGCCACAGAAGGCCACCATCGACGCCCTCGTAGCCGCAGACCGGCGCAGCGCCAAGGGAACGGAGGAACGCAAGAAGGGACGCAACGCCTCCACGATTCTGACCTTGCCACAAAGGGGCAAGACCAACCGCTTCCTATGCTACCTCACCAAGCAAAAAGGAAGGGCCGTCGTGACCACCCTCGCCTACATGGAGGGGAGCGTGAGCAATATCGACGAGCTGCGCAGGCTCATCGAATGATCCTTCAACCGCGAGTCAAGACGCCACCCATGGTAGGACGGCAACATGGCAGACAACCCACGGTAGATCGCGGCACCATACGGCGCACGAATCACCTTATTACAAGAACACATAAAAACGACAACGATATGAAGAAATCGATTTTACTCTCATTGGCCCTCCTCGCATCCATCGGACTCTCAGCAGCTCCAACGACCGAGGGCGACACCGTCGTGGTGGAGAAGCCACAACGCGTGACGGTCGTCACGACCGACTCAATCCAGCACATCCTCGTGGAGGGCAAGGAGGACAACCCCCACTACACCTACTCCAACACGCTGCAGATCGTGGACTCCAACTACGTCAGCGGTTCGAGCATCAACAAGGACGATTTCACCATCGGATTCGGATGGCCCAAACTGGCGCGAAAGAACACGGACCATCAGTCCACCTACGAACTGACAGCACATTTCTGTATCGGATTCGTCAACGCGCCAGGAATGCCCAAGGCGGGAGACCTCAACATGGGCAACTCGGCCGAACTGTGGTTCTTCTTCGAGAACGAGTGGAGACCCTGGCGCAACAACCACGTCTTCTCGTTTGGTATAGGACTCGACTGGCGCAACTACCGCATGGAGGACAACTACTGCTTCCGCAAAGACGCCGAAGGGATGAACGTCCTGGAGAGACTGCCCGAGGGAGCCTCGCCCAACTTCTCACGCGTAAAAGTGTTCAGCCTCAATTTCCCCATCCGCTACCAGTATCAGGGGAGAAGGTTTGGTTTCTCCCTGGGTCCGGTCCTCAACTTCAACACCTATTCCAGCATCAAGACCAAGTATAAGCTCGATGGCCACAAATACAAGGAGAAGTACAAGAACGCACACCCCACGCCCGTCACCGTCGACTTCATGGGAACGGTCTCCACGCCGATCATCGACTTCTACGTCAAGTACAGTCCGTTCAACGTTCTCAAGTCCGACTACGGACTCAAGTTCAAGACCCTCTCCATCGGCTGCATGTTCTAAGCAGAAGACAGGGCGATGGTCAATGGAGCTGGAAACAATTCATTGCCTTCAAGGCTTATCATAGAGCCCAAGGCTTGTCATAGAACCTAAGGCTTGACATAGAACCCAAGACTTCCATACACAACTCGCAAAAGGCGCACCACTCAATGGGTGGCGCGCCTTTATTCATGTCTATAGTCTATAAAAGACTATGAATGATCTGGCTCTGGCAAATCCTTATTTCAAGAGGTCGGGACGCAAGCGGCGCGTACGCTCCATGGCCTGGTCAAACTCCCACTGGCGAATCTTGGCCTCGTTGCCCGAGAGCAGGATCTCGGGCACCTGCCACCCCTTGTAGTCCCGCGGACGGGTGTAGATGGGAGCGGAGAGCATATCGTCCTGGAAACAGTCGGAGAGCGCGCTCTGGTCGTCGCTGATCACGCCCGGAACGAGGCGCACGACGGCGTCGGCAATGATGGCAGCAGGCAGCTCGCCTCCCGTGAGGACATAGTCGCCGACACTGATCTCGCGTGTGATGAGGTGGTCGCGCACGCGCTGGTCCACGCCCTTGTAGTGGCCGCAGAGGATGATCAGATTGCCCATCATCGACAAGTCGTTGGCCACGCGCTGCGTCAGCTGCTCACCGTCGGGCGAGGTGAAGATCACTTCGTCGTAGTCGCGCTCCGCCTTCAGCGAGGCTATGCAGCGGTCGATAGGCTCTATCTGCATCACCATACCAGCCTGACCTCCAAAGGGATAGTCATCGACACGGCGCCACTTGTCGAGCGTATAGTCACGAAGATTGTGCAAATGGATTTCCGCCAGACCCTTCTTGGCGGCCCTGGCAAGGATGGATTCGTGGACGAAGCCTTCCAACATTTCGGGAAGGACGCTGATAATGTCTATTCTCATAAGGTGCAAAGTTAGTGCTTTTTCTCTGTACAAAGCCTATCGCATATCATTAATTTTTTGTAACTTTGCAGCCGTTAAATTATAAAAATACTGAAAATGAAGCGTTTGTTTTCCCTCGCCATGCTGGCCATGGCAGCTTTTCCCTGCGCCGTCAACGCGCAGAACATCCAAGTACACTACGACTTAGGTCACAGTCTCTACAATGACATCGACAAGCGACCGTCGATGACGACAACCATGGAGATGTTCAAGCCCGACCGCTGGGGCAGCACCTTCGCCTTCATCGATCTCGACTACCAGCGCGACGGCGTGGCCGGAACCTACTGGGAGGTGGCGCGAGAGTTCAACCTCTCGAAGGACAAGCACTGGGCAGCCCACGTGGAATACAACGGCGGCCTCAGTTCGGACGAGGAGACTTGGCAGGCGACGCGCTTCCAACACGCCGTGCTGGCAGGTCCGGCCTGGAACTGGGCCTCGAAGGACTTCCACCGCACCTTCTCCGTTCAGCTCCTGTGGAAATACAATTTCAAGAACCGCCACTACCAGGCTCACGCCTACAATAGCGTGCAACTCACGGAGGTGTGGTCAACGACCTTCGCCAACGGCCTCTGCACCTTCAGCGGCTACTGCGACGTCTGGTACGATCCCAACGTCAACGGGAAATGGATCATCCAGTCGGAGCCACAATTCTGGTTCAACCTCAACAAACTCAAGGGAATGGACGACATCAACCTCAGTCTGGGATCCGAGGTGGAACTGTCCAACAACTTCGTTTGGAACGACCGAGGCGAGCACAACCGCTTCTACGCCATCCCGACGATTGCCGCCAAATGGACTTTTTAGCGTTTCTAACGTCCGTGAATAGCCTGATGGACTTCTAACGTCCGTGGATACGCTTATGGACCTCCTAACGTCCGTGGATAGTCTAATGGACTTCTAATGTCCGTGGATAGTCTAATGGACGTCAGAGAAAACAATAATCTAAAAGGCGTTTCCTAACCATTTTTCCTGCATCCGCCGCAGAAATAGGTTGGGAAACGCCTTTGCTATACGGGCAGACAACGCTACGCTGCTACCCTTTCTTTCTCTATGATCATTTCGTGCTCAATGATCAAGTTTATGCTTGACAATCAATTCATACTTGACAATCAATTTATGTTCGATGATCATTAGGATCAATTCATACCACGCGAAGCATAGACTCGCTCCTTGGCGTCATTGATCTCTTGAAACTTGCGCTCGGCCGACTTGCGCACATCCTCTCCCAGCGCGGCCACACGGTCGGGATGGTGCTTCAGTGCCATCTTGCGATAAGCCGCCTTCACCTCGTCATTGGTCGCCGAAGGATCAACGCCCAGCACTTTGTAAGCCTCCGCCAGTTTGTCGTTCTCAGTGGCCGTCTGTCCGCCGCCATTGTAGCCACCATCAAGATTGAGCATCGAGACGACCTCGGAGGGATCAATACCCAAATGGTAGGCCAACTCCTGCAGCGCATTCACCTCCTCGGGAGTCACGACATTGTCGGCCTTGGCCACACCGACAAGATAGTAGAGCAACTGCAGGCGCACGCCCTCGTCGGTATTGACTCGTATCTCCTGGCAGCTCTGGACAATGTTCTGTCTGAAACTATCCATGCCGCGCTGCTTCTGCATCTCGAAGAGGCGCAGGAGAATCTCATTGCCCTGGCCCACGGCCTGCTCGCCAAAGCTCCGGCGCAGAAACTCGCGCACAAATTCCATCTCCGAGTGCATCACCTTGCCGTCGGCGCGGATGATGTAGGAGGAGAGGACCAAGAGGGAGAAGAGAAAGGAGTTGCGCTCCTGGCGCGGATCGCTGTGCTGACCGCCGCCAGCCTCGCCTTGCGCAGCCTTCGCGTCGGCACCTTCGAGGGCCTGGTCCAGCAGTGCGCCAATACCAAAACCCAAAAATCCTCCCAAGGCGCTGCCCCATGCGAAGCCTACCGCGCCACCAATCCATTTGAATACGCCCATATTGATTCTTGCAAATTACGTTGTTAGATCTTTATATATTATTGTCTGAGTTTTATTCAGTCATGCAAAAGTAATGCCATTTTTTGGTTTTCCCGCCTAAAAGCGAGAGAAAAGTGAACTCTGCGGCAAAAAAGACCACTACGAAAGCCTACGAAGGGCCGAACGAGGGACCAGGATTGTCAATTATTATCAAATATCGGTATAGTCGGGAATGTCCTTCAGGAATAAATATTTTTGATGCGCATAGTCCATCTTGCAAATATAGGTCTGCATCCCATTGCTCACCACGAGATAATCCACATGGAGCAACAGATTATATACGCTGATCTGGTCGAAGACCTTCTGCGTGATAGGGATGTGCGGCGCCTTGTACTCCACGATCATCCGGGCGTGGAGACTGGCGTCGTAGAGCACACTGTCGGCCCGCACACTCTTGTCGCCGATCGTCAGCCGCACCTCGTTGGCCAATAGCGCCGCAGGATAATGCTTGTGCTCGATGAGATAGTGGACAAAATGCTGGCGCACCCACTCCTCGGGCGTGAGCGCGACGTAGCGGCGGCGGAGCACGTCGAGGATTTTCGCCTTGCCTTGATCCTCCGTCACGCGGGCGGGATAGGGGGGAAGATTGAGCTTTATCATCTTAAAAATTTTGCAGTACCATTGTTTATCATTAACTTTGCAAAGGTACAAAAAAGAAAGGGAACTATCCTGCGGGAACATCCTTTTCTTCCATCAAGAGATCCAAACATAACATACATGGCAGCAAAACAAGGCACGGATTTTATCAGCATCATGGGCGAGCTCAAGGCGCGCCGCTTTCGACCCGTCTATCTACTGATGGGCGAGGAGTCCTACTACATAGACCAAATCTGCGACTACCTCGCGGAGAATGTGCTCAAGGCAGAGGAGGTGGATTTCAACCGCACCATCTGCTACGGCAACGACACGACGGCGAGCCAGGTGGTGGACACGGCGCGCAGATACCCGATGATGGCGGAGCGACAACTCGTCATCGTCAAGGAGGCGCAGAGCATCAAGCAACTCGAACCGCTGGAGAAATACCTCGCCAACCCCATGCCCTCCACCATCCTGGTGTGGTGTGTGAAAAACGGCAAGATAGACGGAAGGAAGTATAAGAAACTCCTGACGCTGGCCAACTCCATCGGCGTAGTTTTCGAAAGTAAAAAACTTTACGAAAGCCAACTTCCGGGTTTTATTCGCTCTTACGCGAAAAGCAAGGGGGCCTCCATCGACGACAAGGCCTGTCAGATGATAGCCGAAAACATCGGCGCCGATCTCAATCGGCTGACGTCGGAAATAGACAAGGTGCTCATATCGTTGAAAAATGAAGACAAAAATATTACTGACGAGATTGTGGAGCGCGAGATCGGCGTGAGCAAAGACTTCAACGGTTTCGAACTGAGGGACGCCCTGGTCAGGAAAGATGCGCTGAAAGCAAACCGCATCATCAATTATTTTGACAGTAATCCGCAGTCTGGAAATGTCTATGGACTGCTGCCTCTTATCTTCAATTACTTCCAAAACCTGATGATCGTCTATTATACGCCAGGAGAGAAGAGCGACCATAACATCGCCGGCGCACTCGGACTGAAGAACACCTGGGGAGTGAAAGAGTACATGACGGGACTGCGCAACTATTCGGCGGGCAAGGTGATGAGGATCATCGACAAGATACGGGAGACCGACACTAAACTCAAAGGTATCGAAAATCCGAGCACCTCACCAGGAGAACTGATGAAAGAGCTCGTTTTTTACATCCTCCACTAACCAATATCCCCCTCCCAAAGCCCGAAAAACGGGCAAAAAAGCCTCCAAACAGCTCTCCAAAACCCGTTTTTGGATCTATTTGGAGGCTTTTTGAAAACCAAAAAATTAGGCTCAATCGGGTCTGTTTCAACACCTTAACCCCTTTCAACCCATTCATTTTTCTGATTTTCCGAGCCAACCGCATGATGGTTGGCGAATTCTTTCAGCGTTCTTTTTTTCACCTCCAACAAGCACCCGATTTTTACGTTTAATTCTTTTTAGCAACTAAATAAGCTGCTATATGATTTTATGATTTCAAATATTACGTTTTATAAAATACAACTTCGTAAAAAGAAAGCCAGACATTCAACTTCTAAAAATATTTAGATTATTGATTTGTAAAACAGAATATTTGGGTTTGTAAAAGCAAAATCATATATATGCCTTGTTGTTTACACAACATAAATCACTCATAACGAGGCGTTTATAGAAATATAAATCATTCTGCTTCATCAAAAATACGCTTTCGAGGGCATAAAGCATCCAAAATCCAGCTATTTGGCGCAACATAGCTAAAAACAGGCTTTTGAAGAAGAAAAAGATAGGCTAAATCGTTAAAGTACAGCTTATGAACGGTTTAGGCCCGATTTTTCACATTTCGAAATATAAATTTTAGGAAACATAATTTATTTTAGAAAAATACATCGCTTTCGGTTTTGTAAATCGAAAACCCACTGATTATATTTTTATAAAAACATTTGGATAATCGAAAAAATAGCTTTACCTTTGTAAAATCAATCATAAAGCAAAAAAAAGCCTCAAAATCATGGATGAACAGGGAATGAGAGCGCGGATTCAGCAGCTCATAGAACACCAACACATGAACCGCCAGAGCTTCGCGGAGCACATCGGCGTGTCACCAGCGTCGCTCAGTCAGATTCTCAACGACAAGCAAAAACCTACGCTTGCCATCGTCATTGCCATCACCAACCGTTTCCCCGCCCTGCGATACGACTGGTTGCTGGACGGCAAAGAACCGATGTTCACCGACGGGACCACTTCGGACAAGAACTCCCCTACCCCTTCGCAACAAGAAGGAGCAACGCCACCCTCTAGCAATCCTATTTCTGCTCAGTCCCAACCAGTTGGAAGCGCATCGCCTCACAGCCACGCCTCGTCACCAGAATCTTCCGCACCACAATATGAGGTAAAATATATAGACAAGCCTCAACGAAAAATCACGGAGATTCGCATCTTCTACGACGACCAGACGTGGGAGAGCTTTGTCCCCAAAAAATAGCGCGTCAGGCGTCAGCAAGGGGAAAAACTCCTCAGAATGGGTTGCCATAATATTTTACATTTTTCTAACCATCAAGAGGAGCCTATTTCCGAGTAGCCATCTTCTGCTTGCGATCGCCACTCATTTCACACCATCTTCCCTTGCCATGTCATCCAGACAATACCCCGATCGGGCGGACGTGGCAAGGGAAACACTCAAAAACAACTTACTTGTTGAAAATCAACACCTTACAGGATATTCTCCTCTTTTGAGGAAATAATCATATTTTCAAACATTTCTCAACCCTAACGACGCTTTTCTCCCGCTCTACGCGCGTACCTTATTATATAAGCGAGCATAGAGAGAGGGCCCTACGGGATAATATAGCGATTTCTGCAAAAAAAGTATTTCCCCCATTCTTTGGTGTTTTGCTAGTTTTTGCCTAAATTTGCATAAGCTAAGCTGCACTCGGCAATTTGAGAGTGAACTCTCATTGCGCTCGTTGGCATTATCTTTGCATAAGCTAAGCTGCACTCGGCAATTTGAGAACAAGTTCTCATTGCGCTCGTTGGCATTATCTTTGCATCAAAAATACAATCACACAAAGATGAAGAAATACATTATAGACCTTCGGGTCGTTTCCCTTCAGCATTTCAACGACAAGTATGTCTTGCTCAAGCTGTCGTCTGACGAAAAACTCCCTGCGATGTTGCCGGGACAGTTTGTCGAAGTTCGTGTGGACGGTTCCCCCAACACCTTCCTCCGCCGCCCGATCTCCATCAATCTGGTCGATTACGACCGCAACGAGCTGTGGCTCTTGGTGGCCGCCGTCGGCGAGGGCACGCGCCACTTGGCCTCGCTCCACGAGGGCGACACGCTCAACTGCGTGCTTCCCCTGGGCAATGGATTCACCATGCCGAAGATGCCGGAGGACAAATGGCTGCTCATCGGCGGCGGCGTAGGCATTGCTCCCCTGCTCTATTTCGGTCAGGAAATCGTGCGAATGGGCGCAAAGCCCACCTTCCTGCTGGGCGCCCGAAGCGAGAGCGACCTGCTGGAACTGGAAGAATTTCGCAAGTTGGGCCGGGTACTGATCACCACCGAGGACGGATCGGCAGGCGAACAGGGCTTCGTCACCAACCATAGCGTACTCCAGCACGAGCGCTTCGACCAGATCTCCACCTGCGGGCCGAACCCGATGATGAAGGCTGTGGCCCGCGTGGCGACCGAACTGGGCGTGCGCTGCGAAGCTTCGCTCGAAAACATGATGGCCTGCGGCGTGGGCGCTTGCCTCTGCTGCGTAGAGAAGACCACGGAGGGCAACCTCTGCGTCTGCAAGGAGGGCCCTGTCTTCGACGTGAAGAGACTGCTTTGGTAGGCCCCAGCTTCGACAAGAAGAGGCAGATTGAGTAGGCCCCAGCTTCGACAAGAAGAGGCAGATTGAGTAGAGGCCCCAGCTTCAACGAGAAGAGACTGGTTGGATAGGGCCCCGTCTTCAACGAGAAGAAACAGATTGGGTAGGCAGAAGCGCCAGTAAGCGGCGCGCAAGCCTCCATGAGAGAACCAACAAATCCCCATTATAGTACGAAAAATTCATAATCAGATGGCAAATCTTAATGTCAAGATAAATCATTTACACTTAAAGAATCCCGTCATGACCGCCTCCGGCACGTTCGGCTACGGTCTTGAATTTGCCGATTTCGTGCCCCTCGACGGCATTGGCGGCATTATCGTCAAAGGTACGACGCTTCACGCCCGCGAAGGCAACGACTATCCGCGCATGGTGGAGACGCCGAAAGGAATGCTCAACTGCGTGGGACTGCAGAACAAAGGCGTCGATTATTTCTGCGACCACATCTACCCATCGGTCAAGGACATTGACACCAACATCATCGTCAACGTCAGCGGATCCACTCCCGAGGACTATGCGGAGTGTGCCGCCCGCATCAATGCGCTCGACCACATCCCCGCCATCGAACTCAACATCAGTTGCCCGAACGTGAAAAACGGCGGAATGGCCTTTGGTGTGACTCCCGAGGGTGCTGCCGCCGTCGTCAAGGCCGTCCGCGCGCGCTACGACAAGGTGCTGATCGTGAAACTCTCGCCCAACGTGACCGACATCACCAGCATTGCCAAAGCCTGCGAGGCCGAGGGCGCAGACGCCGTCTCGCTCATCAACACCCTTTTAGGCATGTCGATCGACATCGAGCGCCGCGCGCCGCGACTGAGCATCCGCACGGGCGGACTGAGCGGCCCTGCCGTCAAACCCGTCGCCGTGAGAATGGTCTATGACGTGGCCCGCGCCGTCAAGATCCCCGTCGTAGGCCTGGGAGGCATCATGACCGCCGAGGACGCCATCGAGTTTATGATGGCAGGAGCCACGGCTATCGAGATTGGTACGGCCAACTTCGTTGATCCTGCCGTCACCATCAAGGTACGCGACGGTATCAACGACTGGCTCGACAAGCACGGTTGCCACTCTGTGACGGAGATCATCGGAGCCGCACAATAAAGCTAACTGACCAGTGCACCCCTGTCCTCTCAAACTGACACTGAGACGACAGGGGGCTATCAGACTCCCCCGAGAAAGAGTATCCCCGAAAGGAACATTCGCTAAAGGGTTCATCCCCAAGAAGGTTCATTCCCAAGAAGGAACATTCTCAAGAAGGTTCATTCCCAAGAAGGTTCATTCCCAAGAAGGAACATTCCCGAGAAGGATCATTCCCGAGAAATAGCATTCCGAGCAGGGGAGCCCATCCTCTCTTCTTGCAGAGGCTATGTTTTTTTAAATGTTTTTTTAAAGGATAATATTGTTATTAAATAGGAGAAAACGATTATGGTACAGAAAACATTTGCCGTGAGCGGCATGAAGTGTCCGCATTGCAAAGCCAAGGTAGAAGACGCCCTGCGCGCCGTGGCTGGCGTTCAGCAGGCCGAGGTCAATCTTCCCGCCGCCAGCGTGACGGTCAGTTACGACGAAGCCCTCGTCCAGCCCAAGATGCTGAAGGACGCCGTCGATCTGTTGGGCCGTTTCGAGCTGAGCCTATGAAGCGCACCCTTCCCGTCATCGGCATGGCCTGTGCGTCCTGCTCAGCCCACGTGGAGCGCACGCTCAACGGCCTCCGTGGCGTCCAGTCGGCCTCCGTGTCTCTCGCAAGCCGCACCGCTCTCATCGACTACGACCCTTCGGCCATCACGCTCGAAGAGATGAAGGCAGCCATCAACGGCATTGGTTTCGACCTTGTCATCGAAGCCGACCGCAGCGTGGAGACCATCGAGCGCCGCGCCTACGTCCGGCTCCGCCGCCGCACGCTCCTGTCCTGGCTCTTCGCCCTCCTCACGATGGCTATCTCCATGGGCTGGATCAGTCTGGGCAGCACCGCCTTCGCCAACCAGGCCGCCCTGCTGCTTGCCCTGGCCAACCTCGTCTTCTGCGGACGCCGCTTCTACGTCTCCGCCTGGCGCCAGCTGCTCCACAAGACCGCCAACATGGACTCCCTCGTAGCCCTCTCCACCGCCATTGCCTTCCTCTTCTCCGCCTTCAACACCTTTTGGGGCGAACAAGTTTGGGGCGTGCGCGGAGTGGATTCGCCCACCTATTTCGACGCCTCGGTGATGATCATCACCTTCGTCCTCACGGGTCGGCTGCTCGAAGAGAAAGCCAAAGACGGCACGGCCTCGTCCATCCGCCAGCTCATGGGAATGCAGCCCAAGACGGCCCGCATCCTCAGCGACGGCAAACTGGAGGAAGTGCCCCTCTCGACGGTCGAGGTCGGCGATGTGCTGGAGGTGCGCGCTGGCGAGAAGATCCCCGTCGATGGCGAAGTCATATCGGCCGAGAGCTTCATGAGTCCCACCGCCGCCTACGTCGATGAGAGCATGATCACGGGCGAGCCAACCCCCGCCGAGAAGCAAGCAGGGGCGCAGGTGCTCGCAGGCACGATTCCCTCGCAGGGCAAGCTCCGCATGCGGGCGCGCCAGATAGGCGAGGCTACCGCCCTCTCCCACATCATCCGCATGGTGGAGGCCGCACAGAGCAGCAAGCCCCCCGTGCAGCGCATCGTGGACCGGGCCGCCCTTCTCTTCGTCCCCACCGTGGCCCTGATCTCCCTGGTCACGTTTCTGAGCTGGTGGATCCTCGGCGGCACCGCCCTCCTTCCCCACGCCATCCTCTCGGCCGTGGCCGTGCTCGTCATTGCCTGTCCCTGCGCGATGGGCCTCGCCACGCCGACCGCGCTGATGGTCAGTATCGGCAAGGCTGCCCAGCAGCAGATACTCGTCAAGGACGCCACCGCCCTGGAACTGCTGCGCAAGGTGGACGCCCTCGTGACCGACAAGACCGGCACGCTGACCATCCCCCGCGCCGACCTCGACTTCACGAAGTCGGCCCACCTGCCGCCCGAGGCGCGCGAGCAGCTCAAGCCCCACGCCCGCGAGGCCATGGACCGTCTGCGCCAGGAGGGCATAGAGGTCTATCTGATGAGCGGCGACCAGGAGGCTGCCGTCAAGTATTGGGCCGACCAGTCCGGCATCAGCCACTACCAGAGCCACGTCCTTCCCCAGGCCAAGGAGGACCTCGTGCGCCGCCTGCAGAGCGAAGGCAAGACCGTGGCAATGGTTGGCGACGGTATCAACGACATCCAGGCCCTCGCCTTGGCCGACGTGAGCATCGCCATTGGGCGCGGCACCGACGTGGCCATGGACGTGGCGCAAGTCACCCTCATGACCGACAATCTCCGCGCGCTGCCCGAAGCCGTGGCTCTGAGCCGCCGCACGGTGCGCATGATCTGGCAAAACCTCTTTTGGGCCTTTATCTACAACCTCGTCTGCATCCCGCTGGCTGCTGGCCTCCCCTACCTCTTCGGCCTCCACTTCCAGATCACGCCGATGTGGGCTTCGGCCCTGATGGCCTTCTCCAGCGTCAGCGTCGTGCTCAATAGCCTGCGCCTGCGTCTGACTTAGTTTTCGCCAAAAGCGTCAGTAGGGAGTGTATCTTTATACGATTTATCATAAAAATTTGCCTTCCACTACGGAAAATGAAGTTAAATTGTGTTTAGAACGACATATTTTTAGCCAAAACAGTTGCATGGGTCGAAATTTATTCATATCTTTGCAATGTGTTTTTCATAGTATTAGATTTAAGGTTAACAAAGGTGGAGTACAGCGGTACTCCTTTTTTTATGCCTTTCCTCATCGGCTCCCTTCGTCTTCGATAAAAAACCTGCCAGCTCGTATGAAAAAAACACCCAGTTCGGATGAAAAACCAACCAGTTCGGATGAATGACCAGCCAATCTGGATGAAAATCCTGCCAATCCCGGATGGAATGACCAGTTCGCCCCGGACGAAATGACCAGCCCTTCCTGCGCCTTGGCCCAAAGACAAACTTACCCCATCAGTCCTCCGTCTTGTACGAAAGACCGTCATGGCCCGCCATTCTATTCTTTCCAAGAAGAGAACGCAGGAGCGAGGAAAAGAAAGGATAAGTATATAGGTGATCGTTGGAGAGAAATCCCCCAACGCTAAAAGCGTCTGCCGAAAATGCGGATAGACCCCTTCTTGCCAAACTTCCGATAGAGTTTCCAGCCCAGGATGAGTCCGTCGAGTATGCCGCCACCCGTGGTGATCATGTTGGTGATACGCTGCGAGGGCGTGTCGTTGGTCTTGGGTCGGTAGAACAGTTGCGCCCACAAGGCTTTTACGCGTTTGTCATCCTTGGCGATGTCCTCCAGCAGCTGCGCCTTCCTTTGGCGCAGTTCTGTGAGCGTGTGGTAGTCGGTGCTTTGGTTTTGATTGGTAGTCATGCTATTTCGACATTAAAATGCTGGCCAGGAAATGGACCAATGGCCGCTCGATGATGGTCTTGCGCAGGCGGATGAAGACGAAGAGCACGACAAGGTAGAACGCGCCGACGATGGCAAAGGCTCCCGGCAGGCTTCCTATGGCGTCGGAGAGCGCATAAGCTGCCGCAAAGGAGAAATAGATGATGGCGATGACCAGCAGTATTCCGAACACTGCGATAAGCACCAACATCGTCAGCAACCGCACAACCTTGTCTATTACATCGAGCTTCACATATTCAGATTGAAGCCCGATGTAATGCTTGATCACCTCGATCAGTTGCGCTATGGTCTCAACATTCTGATCGTTTGAGAACACGCTTTTTCGTTTTTTTGCCGCTACAGAAGCCGCGTCATGCCTCCTGGGGAGGATCAGACGGCGTCGGTGGCAGCGTCCTTAATGTCATCTACAAACTCCTCTGCCTCTTTGCGCGACAACTTGATGTCGTGCTTCTTGCAGAAATCATCCACAGCGTCGGAGATTTTCGAACGAGTGTCAGCACCCTTCTCAGGAGCGAGCAGGAGTCCCAGAGCAGCGCCGGCGATGCTACCGCCGAGGAATGCGCCAATGTAACCTAATGTCTTCATTTCTTTTCTTGTTTTGTTGTTTGAATGGAATAGGCACCTCCCCCTGTTTCGTCCTCCGTCCTGTCCGGACGAGGCTTTTGCACGGGGTTAGCCTCAAATCAATCGCAAATATAGCCATTTATTTCCAAACAACCCCCATTGCGGGCAATATTTTGTGTTAAAAAAGTTGCAAACGCCCCATTTAACAATCTTTATGCGCCATTTTCTTTATCGTTCGGCCGATAATTTGTAATTTCGCAGAATAATATAGAAAACAAGTATTGTAGAACATTCTAAAAGACAGACACAGTAAGATGATGAAAAAATTTGCAGTATTGGGAACGACCTTGTGCATGGGTATGTTGTTGGCAAGTTGCGGTTCGAGCAAGGAGAGCGCCTACCGCAAGGCGTACGAGAAGGCTCGCGCCCAGGACGCCGCCGAGCAGCCGGTGCAGGAGCAGGCTCCCGCCGATGTTCCCGTGGTGACTCCCGTGGAGCAGCAGCCCACCGTACAGACTCCCACCACTGGCAACTATGACAACGAGCCGGTGCGCCGCGAGGACCTGAGCGTGGTCAGTGGCGACGGTCTGAACAACTACAGCGTCGTGGTCGGTTCCTTCTCCGTGCGTGCCAATGCCGAGGGCCTGCAGCAGCGCCTGAAGAACGCGGGCTACAACGCCCAGCTGGCCTACAACGCCGCTCGCAACATGTATCGCGTCGTGGCCTCCTCGTTTGGCGACAAGGGCTCGGCCGTGCAGAGCCGCAACCAGCTGCGCTCACAGTATCCGGACGCTTGGTTGCTCGCTAAGTAAAGAGAGGATGGGTCGCATCCTGTCCATCGACTACGGTAGCAAGCGCACGGGGTTGGCCGTCACCGACCCCCTGCGTATCATTGCCAATGGGCTGGCCACGGTGCCCACCCACGAGCTCTTCGACTTTCTCCGGCAGTACATGCGCCAGGAGCAGGTCGACGAGGTCGTGATAGGCCGTCCCACCCAGCCCAATGGCAAGCCGAGCGAGAATCTTCGCCGCGTGGAGGAGTTTGTCCGGCGCTGGCGCAAAGCCGTGCCCGAGGTCCCCATCACGTTCTTCGACGAACGCTTCACCTCCGTCCTTGCCCACCAGGCCATCCTCGATGGAGGCGTGAAAAAGAAGACGCGCCGCGAGAACAAGGGGCTGGTCGATCAAGTCTCGGCCACGATCATCCTCCAGGACTATATGCGCGCGCAGGGTCTGTAAGCAAGATTTCCGCGCGCGTTGATTCTACATTCTATATATTAAGAACGAAAAAGTGATTTTACCGATATACGTTTACGGGCAACCCGTGCTGCGCAAGGTGGCACAGGACATTCCCGTCGATTATCCCAATCTGAAGGAGCTCATTCAGAACATGTTCGAGACCAACACGGCCAGCGACGGCGTGGGTCTCGCCGCGCCCCAGATCGGCAAGTCCATCCGTGTGGTCATCATCGACCTCGACGTGCTCAAGGAGGACTTCCCCGAGTATGAGGGCTTCCGCCACGCTTTCATCAACGCCCACATCGTGGAGTATGACGAGGAGTCGAAGAAGGAGACCATGGAGGAGGGCTGCCTCTCCATCCCCGGCCTCCACGAGCGCGTGACGCGCCCCACGCGTATCCACGTGCGCTACCTCGACGAGGAGCTCCAGGAGCACGACGAGTGGGTGGAGGGCTATTTGGCCCGCGTCATGCAGCACGAGTTCGACCACCTGGAGGGCAAGATGTTTGTCGACCGCGTGTCTCCGCTCCGCAAGAGCCTGATCATGAACAAGCTGCGCGCGATGGCCAAGGGCAAGTACAGTTGCCGCTATCGCACGAAGGCTGCCCACAAATAATTGTTTTCCTGTCGCCTATGCGCCGCTGGATGACAGCAGTCCTTTGGCTCGCGGCGGCTCTCCCCCTGTCGGCCCAGTACAACGTGAAGCGGCTGATGGAGGAGGGCCGGCGTCAGCTCGACATGGGCTATTATGTCGTGGCGATGCAAGTGTTTGAGCGCATCGCCGCCATGAAGCCCCATCAGTATGAGGCCTGGTATCTGTCCGCGCTCTGCAAATACCGGCTGGAAGACTTCAAGGGAGCCGCCGAGGACGGCAGCCGCGCCCTGGCCCTGCAGCCCTACATCCCCGACCTCTTCGACCTCCACGCCATGGCCTCCATGCGCCTGGAGCGCTACGACAGTGCCGCCATCGACTACACGCGGGCGCTGGAGATAGACGACGCCAACCGCGACTACTGGTACAACCGCGCCTACGCCATCTACATGGGTGGCGACAGTGTGGTGGCGCGCCAGCAGATCGACTACATCCTGCGCCGCTGGCCCGAGTTTCAGCAGGCCCAATGGCTCCGGAGCATGATCGACCGGGGCGTGCGCCCTGCTCCGTCCAAGGCTCCTTCCGTGCCCGCCAAGGGCTTCTGGCTACCCACCCTGCCCAAGCTCTCGGATGAGACCGACCACCAGCCGAAGACACACAATCCGCTGATGCAGAAGAAATGACTTATACGCGGAAGTGATTTACATACAGAAGTGATTTGTACTAACAAGGAAAACGACCAAAACAAGGAAAACCAACCTATTCATCATGGAAAAGCGGAAAAGAAGCAAGGCGGAGTGGATCCGCCGCTACGTGAGCTTCGTCTTCATATTGTTTGTCATAGCCTTTGGCACCTCGCTGTCCATCCGCGCCAACCTGGGCTCCTCGCCCATCTCCGCCCCACCCTACGTGCTCTCGCTCGTCCCCGGTATGCCGATGACGATGGGCCAGATCGTGATCTGCATGCACGTCGTCTTCATCCTCACTCAGATTCTGCTGCTGCGCAGAAACTATGAGCTGCGCCAGCTCTCGCAGATCCTCGTCTCCTTCCTCTTCGGCTTCTACACCGACCTGACGATGTGGCTGACGAGTTTCCTGCAGATTCCCCCCACCCTCGACCACACGCTCGGCTGGCCCCTGCAGTTTGCCGAACTTCTGATTGGCGGTGCGCTGCTGGCCTTCGGCATCGCCTGCGAGGTGCGCTGCGACTCGCTGATGCTGGCTGGCGAGGGTCTGCCGCTGGCCATCGCGAAGTGTGTGAGGAAAGACTTTGGCAAGGTGAAGATGTGTTCCGACACGGCCCTGGTGACCATCGCCGTCGTCCTCATGACCACGTTCTTCGGCCATTGGGACTGGAAGATGGTGGGCCCGGGCACGCTGGTCAGCATGTTCTACGTCGGCTTCATGGTGCGCGTCTTCGCTCCCCATATCGCCTGGCTCGACCTCCTCTTCATCCCCAAGGCCGAGCGGCGCCAGCTGGCCGTGGCGGAAAGGCGCGAGGAGCGCAGGGCCGACGACGGGCCGCTCGTCGTCACCATCGCGCGCGAGTATGGCAGCGGAGGCCAGATGCTGGGCGAACAACTGGCCCTGCGGCTGGGGGTGGATTTCTACGACCACAACATCATCGACGAGGCAGCCCAGCGACTGGGCTACACGGCCGACTTCGTCCGCGACAACGAGCAAAACATCTCCAACGGCAAACTCTGGGAACTGATCTTCACCGACAAGAGCATCCCTCTCTCCCTCAACCCCTCCCACGACGACGCCATCTTCGTGGCCGAGAGCCGCATCATCCGCGCCCTGGCGGGGCGCAAGCCCTGCGTCATCATGGGCCGCTGCGCCAACTGGGTACTGCGGGGCGAGAAGCGGGTCTTCAGCGTCTTCGTCACCGCCAACCGCGAGGACGCCATCGGCCGCGTATCGACCGTCGAGAACCTCTCCGACGAGGCGGCAGCCCGCCGCATCGACCAGGTGAACCAAGGACGCAGCAACCACTACCACCAGTACACGGGCGCCCACTGGACGGACGCCCGCGACTACGACCTGGTCGTCAACACCAGCAGCGTGGGACTGGAGCAGGCCGCCAACATCATCCTGCAATGCGTGAAAGACAAAATGAAAAACTAATGGGTCGTTAGGGGAAGAGGAGGAAAAGGAAGAAGGAAAGGAAGAGGAAAAGGAAGAGGAAAAGGAAGAAGGAAAGGAAAGAAAAGGAAAGAAGAGGAAAGAAGAAAGGAAGAGGATTAGGAAAGAAAGGAGGAAGAAAAAGAGGAAAAAAGGGGAAAAGTACCCCCACGGCAACTACTCGTGGTGATACTTCTCCCCTTTTATGATTGTACACGCGCGATAGAGCTGCTCCACGAAGACGAGGCGCACCATCTGGTGGGAGAACGTGAGGCGCGAGAGCGAGATCTGCTCGTTGGCGCGCGCATAGACCGCCTGGGAGAAGCCGTAGGGCCCTCCGATGGCGAAGACGAGGCGGCGCGCCGTGGTCCGCTTCTTCTCCAGCCAAGCCGCCAGTTCCACGGACCGTGGCTCGCGTCCGTGCTCGTCGAGGAGCACCAGCGTGTCGGCGGGCTGCACCTTCTGCAGGATCAGCTCCCCCTCCTTCTCCTTCTGCTGCGCCTCGGAGAGCGAGGCCGTGGCCCGCAGTTCGGGTATGGTGACGATCTCGAAGGGCATGTAGTGGCCGATGCGGTCGCGGTAGTCGTCGATGGCGTGGGTATAGAGTTTGTCGCGGGTCTTCCCCACGAGGATGAGCGTCGTTTTCATCTGTAGCCTTGTCGCAATCACACAACGAGGGCTGGCCTCCGCCCGGCTCGCGCCCGGCCTCCTCCAGCCCTCCTTGCGTATGTATTTCAGAGATTATTCCTCGAGCACCTTCAGCTGCTCTGCCACCTCGGCGTTCACGCGCTTTGCAAACTCCTCCATGGTCATCGTGGCCTGCTCGCCGCCGCCCTGCTTGCGCATGGAGACGAGGCCGTCCTCGGCCTCCTTCTCGCCCACGACGAGCATGTAGGGCACGCGCTTGAGCTCGTTGTCGCGGATCTTGCGGCCGATCTTCTCGTTGCGGTCATCGACGTAGGCCCTCACGTTGTTGCGGTCGAAATACTTGCGAAGCTTCTCGGCGTAGTCGTTATACTTCTCCGAGATCGGCAGGATGGCCACCTGGTCTGGCGTGAGCCACAGGGGGAAGTGGCCCGCGGTGTGCTCGATGAGCACGGCGGTGAAGCGCTCCAGCGATCCGAACGGCGCACGGTGGATCATCACCGGCGTCTGCTTGGAGTTGTCCTCGGCCGTGTATTCGAGGTGGAAGCGCTGCGGCAGGTTGTAATCGACCTGGATCGTGCCCAGCTGCCACTTGCGGCCGATGGCGTCCTTCACCATGAAGTCGAGCTTCGGACCGTAGAAGGCGGCCTCGCCGATCTCCTCGCGGGCGTTGAGACCCTTCTCGCGGCAGGCCTCGCGGATGGCGTTCTGGCTCTCCTCCCAGATCTCGTCGCTGCCGATATACTTCTCCGTGTCCTTCGGGTCGCGCAGGGAGATCTGCGCCTCGAAGTCCTCAAACTTGAAGATGGCAAACACCTTCTGGATGATGTCGATGACGTTTTCAAACTCCGCCTTCACCTGATCCGGACGCACGAAGATGTGGGCGTCGTCCTGCGTGAAGGTGCGCACGCGCGTCAGTCCGTGGAGCTCGCCGCTCTTCTCGTAGCGGAAGACCGTGCCAAACTCGGCGATGCGCAGCGGCAGGTCCTTGTAGGAGCGCGGCTTGCGCGCGAAGATCTCGCAGTGGTGCGGACAGTTCATCGGCTTGAGCATATACTCCTCGTCCTCCTCCGGCGTGTGGATGGGCTGGAAGGCGTCCTTGCCGTAGTGGGCGTAGTGGCCCGAGGTGACGTAGAGCTGCTTGCCGCCGATGCCCGGCGTGATGACCTCCTGGTAGTTGTAGGGCTTGAGGAGGCTGCGCAGGAGCTCCTGCAGGCGCAGGCGCAGCTGCGTGCCCTTCGGGAGCCAGATGGGCAGACCCTTGCCCACGCGCTCGGAGAACATGAAGAGCTCCATCTCCTTGCCGATCTTGCGGTGGTCGCGCTTCTTGGCCTCCTCCAGCATCAGCAGATACTCGTCGAGCATCTTCTTCTTCGGGAAGGTGATGCCATAGATGCGCGTCATCTGCTCGCGCTTGGCGTCGCCGCGCCAGAAGGCTCCGGCCACGCTCGTTATCTTGATGGCCTTGATGGCACCCGTCGATACCAGGTGCGGGCCGCGGCAGAGGTCAGTGAAGCTGCCCTGCGTATAAGTAGTGATCGTTCCGTCCTCCAGGTCCAGGTCGATGTGCTCCACCTTGTAGTCCTGGCCCATGGCCTTGAACTCCTCGATGGCGTCGGCCTTCGACACCTCGCGGCGCACCACGGGCTCGTTTTTCTTGGCCAGCTCGCGCATCTTGGCCTCGATCTTCGGGAAGTCGTTCTCCGAGATCACCTGACCATTGGCCGGCATCACGTCGTAGAAGAATCCGTTCTCCACAGCCGGACCGAATCCGAACTGTATGCCGGGATACAGCTCCTGGAGCGCCTCGGCCAGCAAGTGGGCCGACGTGTGCCAGAACGTGTGCTTGCCCTCGTCGTCCGAAAACTTGTAGAGGTTGATGCTTGCATCCTCGTTGATGGGGCGGTTGAGCTCCGTCGTCTCGCCATTGATCCCGCAAGATACAACGTCGCGGGCGAGAGCCGGCGAAAGGCTCTCTGCGATTTGAAGACCCGTCACGCCCTGCTCATACGAGCGAACAGAGCCGTCGGGGAAAGTGATTTTAACCATCATACAAATTAGTTTTTAAAAATCAATGTCGATTGCAAAGTTACGCTTTTTTTTCCTCACCACGTCAGAAAATAGAAGAAAAGTGAGGAGCAGCACGCTCCGAACGGCGAAAACCACAGCGACAAACACGTTTTCACCGATCCGCGCCACGATCCCTGTCGCCCTCCTGCCAAGGCCACTCCTGTCGCCCTCCTGCCCTCCTGCCAAGGCCACCCCCTGTCCTCTCCACCCTCCTGCCAAGGCCGCCCCCTGCCCTCTCCACCTTCCCTGCGCGAGGCGGAAGGGCGCAATGCGTTAAGCCTTAACGTAACATGTAACATGTAACATTGTAACATTGTAACGATGGAGGCTACCTCATCTCGCACGGGTAGGCCTTCTGGTTCATCCGACATTTCGAGTGACGCATGGTTGTGTGTAGGGCTAAGGATAATCAGAAAACACAAAAAAAACTTTTACAACCAAGTTTATCCTTGCAGGACTATCGGAGTGGTCCACGCAAGCGTTCCATTTCATGAAACCCTTTCTCGCCATGCGCAAAGGGGGAGATGCGGCTGGTAGATGCTGATGGTGCGGTCGGCGCAGCTGCGGACATTCTGCTCGAACATCATCTTCTGCTGCTCGTACATCTTGAATGCTGCCTCCAGGCACTTGTAGTCATGGCGGCTGAAACAAGAAAGAAGACAGCCCGCCTGTTTGCCTAGAAAATCAAGAAATATCTGGAAATCAGCCTGCAAACAACGTATTTGGGTCAGTTTTGTCTTGCTGACAAGTTTCTTCCCCTTGCGTTTTTTCTTGATCAGCAAGATGAACGCACGCCTGGCTTCCATACGGTGAGTCTGTGGCTTCCTGAACTTGTGACGTGCACAGAACTTGTCAAGCAAGCCTTGACCTTGCAAAGCGATAAGGCATAACAAATACCTTTGCACAATAATTTCAATAAATCTCGGAAGTTATATTGAGTATGAAAAAGAACCGCATACCCTTATAGACCTAATTGTCTACAATGGTATGCGGTAAAATATAGGATAGTGTCTATTCTAATCTTTCCAGATGTTTTCCCAAGCATTATGGAATACCTTAATTCCGCAACACTATTATCAATTAAACTTTTTAAGTACCTGAGCAACAAA
>OLAE01000010.1_pt1 | contig 69229 bp, 58 predicted proteins | sample 1608951 | NCBI WGS metagenome assembly OLAE01 (sample SAMN02674970, study PRJEB24791) | human gut metagenome, SKBSTL043 | isolation source: stool | host: Homo sapiens | place: USA | reverse complement strand
AACGTCCTTGCCTTTACCTTTCTTGTCAACTATTGTTGCAACTGCCGGAGCATTAGCTGCTTCCTCAGCGGTAAGAGCATACGGACGGATTGTAGCGTGCGGGCAGACATAAGAGCACTTGTTACACTGAGCACAAGTCGCACCGTCCCACTCGGGAACCATAACGGCAACGCCGCGTTTTTCGTAAGCCGAAGCGCCCTGCTCGAAGGTGCCGTCAACGTGCTCGGAGAATGCGGATACGGGGAGACGGTCGCCGTCCATATTGCCTACGGGCTTCATGACGCTGTCAACCATCTTGACAAGCTTCGCCGGACCATGCTCGGTAACAGCTTTGGGGGCATCCTCTGCGTCAGCCCAAGAAGCCGGAACATCAATCTTAACGTAAGCGGAAGCACCTGCGTCGATAGCCGCCTCGTTCATCTTAACTATCTCAATGCCCTTCTTCATAAACTTCTGAGCTTTTTCTTTCATGTAGCCGATTGCTTCCTCAGCGGGAAGAACCTTAGCAAGCGAGAAGAATGCAGACTGCAAAACGGTGTTGGTACGCTTACCGAGACCTATTTTAGCAGCTATGTCGATAGCGTTAACGGTGTAGAGCTGAATGTTGTTCTTTGCGATGTATCTCTTAGTCTCTGCATTGAGCTTTTCAGAAAGCTCCTTTTCATCCCACTGGCAGTTGATGAGGAATACGCCGCCCGGCTTTACGTCCTCTACCATTCTGAAGCCCTTCTCTATGTAAGAGGGGTTATGGCAGGCAACGAAGTCGGCCTTGTTTATATAGTATGAGCTCTTAATGGGCTTGTCGCCGAAGCGAAGGTGAGAAATTGTAACACCGCCGGTCTTCTTTGAGTCATACTGGAAATATGCCTGAACATACTTATCTGTATGGTCACCGATGATCTTGATAGAGTCTTTGTTTGCACCGACTGTACCGTCGCCGCCGAGACCCCAGAACTTGCACTCGATAGTACCCTCTGCCGCGGTAATGGGAGCCGGCTTTTCGGGAAGTGAAAGGTGAGTAACATCATCGTTGATGCCGATTGTGAACTGACGTGCGGGAGTCTCCTCCTTAAGATGCTCGTAAACAGCAAAAATGCTTGCGGGGGGAGTATCCTTGGAACCGAGACCGTAACGGCCGCCGGAAACCTTAAGACCTGTTCTGCCCATCTCGTCAAGAGCTGCGATTGTGTCAAGGAAGAGCGGCTCGCCTATTGAACCGGGCTCCTTGGTTCTGTCAAGAACAGCGATTTTCTTAGCTGTAGCCGGAATAGCCTCAACAAATTTTGCAGCCGAGAACGGTCTGTAAAGACGAACCTTGACAAGACCTACTTTTTCGCCCTTTGCGGTGAGGTAATCGATAACCTCTTCCGCAACATCGCAAACGGAGCCCATAGCTACGATAACTCTCTCTGCATCGGGAGCACCGTAGTAGTTAAAGAGCTTGTAGTCTGTGCCGATCTTCTCGTTGATCTTGTCCATATACTTTTCAACGATAGCGGGAACAGCGTCATAATATTTATTGCAAGCCTCTCTGTGCTGGAAGAAGATATCGCCGTTTTCGTGGGAGCCGCGCATGTTGGGCCGCTCGGGGTTCAGGGAGTGCTTGCGGAACGCGTCAACAGCGTCCATATCGCACATTTCCTTCAGGTCGGCATAATCCCACACGGCGACCTTCTGGATCTCGTGAGAGGTACGGAAGCCGTCGAAGAAGTTGATGAAGGGAACGCGGCCCTCGATGGCGGCCAGATGGGCCACGGGAGCCAGATCCATGATCTCCTGAACGTCATTCTCGCACAGCATGGCGAAGCCGGTCTGACGGCAGGCCATCACGTCGGAATGATCGCCGAAGATGTTCAGAGCGTGGCTGGCCACGGTACGGGCGGACACGTGGAACACGCAGGGCAGCAGCTCGCCGGCGATCTTGTACATATTGGGGATCATCAGCAGCAGGCCCTGAGAAGCGGTGAAGGTGGTGGTAACAGCACCTGCACCCAGAGAGCCGTGCACAGCGCCTGCAGCGCCGGCCTCGGACTCCATCTCGACGACCTTGACCTGGTTGCCGAAAATGTTCTTCTGGCCAGCTGCGGACCACTGGTCCACGGAGTCAGCCATCGGAGAAGACGGGGTAATGGGGTAGATAGCAGCCACGTCCGTGTAGGCATATGCTACATGGGCAGCAGCGGTATTGCCATCCATGGTTTGCTTTGCTCTAGGCATTTTTCTTCCTCCATTGTTCAGAATTTGGTACCTTTTGCGCGGGGCAATCGCGCCCCGGCGGGGCCGGAGAACCCCAGAAAGGCACTATTGCTCATATATTATATTAGCAAATTCCGCCCCAGAAGTAAATGCAAACCAGCTGGCAAAACACAACAAAAATTCAAGATTTTTTTTGGTTGTTTTTGATGGATGTGTTCTTTGTGGAATCCAGCAGACTGACATGCTAACGTTTTATTAAGATAACCCCGTGGTTTCTGAACAAATTCTTAATTTTGGAATTGACAAGCCCGTGGCAGTTGCCGTAAACTGGACACAGACTACCATGGAAACGGAGAGGAAAAAGCAATGGATTCTGCGGTACATTATGAGAAAACACTTTCCAGTGAAGTGATTTTTGAGGGCCGGGTCATCACCCTGACCAACGATGTGGCCCTGCTGGAAAACGGCGAGACCGCCGGCCGGGAGGTGGTGCACCACCACGGCGGTGCCTGCATCCTGCCCTACTTTGAGGATGGCACCATCTGCATGGTGCGGCAGTTCCGCTACGCCATGCAGCAGGAGCTGTGGGAGCTGCCCGCCGGCAAGCTGGAAAAAGGGGAGGACCCGTTCCTCGCCGCCCAGCGGGAGCTGGAAGAAGAGTGCGGCCTGACCGCCGACCACTACACCTCTCTGGGCCAGTTTTACCCCACCGTGGGCTATGACACGGAGATCATTTATATGTGGGTGGCAACAGGCCTCCACAAAACGCAGATGCACCTGGACGATGACGAATTCCTGACGCCGGACCGCGTCCCGCTGCAAAAGGCTTACGAAATGGTCATGAGCGGGGAGATCAGGGACGGCAAGACCATTGCAGGCGTGCTCAAGCTCAAGGCCCTGCTGGATGAGGGCAAGCTGTGAGTTTTATCATCTATGAAGACGATGCCCTTGTAGTGCTGGACAAGCCCGCCGGGTGCTCCAGCGAAGAGGGCGTGCCTCAGCGGCTCCGGGAGCAATGGGGGAAGCCGGACGCTTACGTCGGCGTCATCCACCGTCTGGACACCGGCGTCTCGGGCCTGATGGTCTATGCAAAGACCCCGCAGGCGGCAGCGGCCCTGAGCCGTCAGGTAACGCGGAGCCAGGAGGCCTATGCCGTGCAGGATGGCCGGGCCGAGGGGACACCCGCCGCTCCCCGTTTTATCAAACAGTACCGGGCTGTTATTGCAGGCGGCCCGGACGAAGCGCTCCCCGCTGAGGGTACTTTGCGGGATCACCTGTTCAAGGACAGCCGGAAAGGCCGGGTCTTCCCGGTCAGCCGCCCCCGCAAGGGTGTGAAAGAAGCTGTACTGGAGTACCGCATTGCGGCCACGGCAGAAGATGGAGCGTTCAGTCTGGCGGACATCACCCTCCACACCGGGCGGACCCATCAGATCCGGGTGCAGTTTGCCTCCCGGAAGCATCCGCTCTGGGGCGATGGCAAGTACGGCAGCCGCGCCAAGGGGGCCATCGCCCTGCAGAGCGCCCGGCTGCAGTTCTTCCACCCGGTGAGCGGAGAGAAGATGGAATTCGCGTTGGCCATGCCAGCAGGGGAACCGTGGGATTTGTTCAGAGCACTGTCCCGGTAACACCTCTCAGTCTGCTTCGCAGCCAGCTCCCCTTGAAAGGGGAGCCCTTGGCATATCGGGTAATTTTTTCTTATCGCCTGCGGCTCCAAAGCAGCCGGGCCCTGCTGTTTTGATTAGAGGGATCATTACTATGGAACAATACAAAACTGATGCTGAAATTTACGAGGTGCTGGAGCGGGAGATCATTGACCTGACCATCCGGCCGGGCAGCTCCCTGAGCGAGAACCCGCTCTGCGCCCGCTTTGGGGCCCCCCGCACCCTCATCCGGGTGGTGCTGCAAAAATTGCAGGAAAAGGGGCTGGTGAAGATCGTGCCGTACAAGGGCACTACCGTTACCCGGCTCAACCGGGAGATCGTGGATGAACTCATCTATGAGCGCACCGCCGTGGAGGCCCGGGTGCTGCGGGATTTCGCGCCCCACTGCACGCCGGAACAGCGGGCTCTCATCCGCCGCCGGACTGACGCCTACGCGGCCCTGGCCCAGGCCGAAACGCCGGACTATAACCGTCTGTACGAGACAGACCGCCTGCTCCATGAGACCTGGTTTGCCGCCATGGGCAAAATGTACCTCTTTCGCACGCTGCAGAACGCTCACGCCGATTACAGCCGCTTCCGGATGCTGGACACCATTACCAGCGGCGGGCTGGCGGAGGTCATCGCGGACCACCAGAACCTGATCGACGCCATTGAGCGGTGCGACCTGGCCGCCTTTGAGCCGCTGGTGGAGCGCCATCTCTACGGCGGCATCCGCCGCCTGGGCTCCCGGCTCACGGAAGAATACGCCGATTATTTTGAGCCGGAAAAATAATGCAGAAATTGTTCCACGGGGAACATCATCAAAAGGAGTCCTGTGCGGTTGAACGCACAGGACTCCTTTTGTATCTGCATTTAGCCGAACACGCCCGAAATAAAAATCTCCAACCCAATGCCGATGAGGATAACACCACCCAGGATGGAGGCTTTGCCGGAGAGTTCGGTGCCAAACTTTTTGCCAAGGCTCAAACCTGCCTCACAGAGGAAGAACGTGACCGCTGCCACGATGAGGGAGCAGACCAGTGCCATCAGCCAGCCGTACTCCGAGATGGTGAAGCCGACGGAAAGAGCGTCGATACTGGTGGCCACGCCCTGCATAAAGAGAGCACCGGCGCTCAGCTCGGCGGTTTCCTCGGCTTCCTCGCCCTTGATGCCCTCCAGAAGCATCTTGCCGCCGATATAGCCCAGCAGGGCCAGTGCGATCCAGGGGATGAACTTTTCAAAGGCCGAGAATAACTCCACGATGGTGTGGACGCAGAGCCAGCCCGCCATGGGCATAACGGCCTGAAAAACGCCAAAGGTCCCTGCAATGATGGCACCCCGGCGGCGGGACATGTAGGGGTCATGCAGGCCGTTGGCCAACGAGACCGAGAATGCATCCATGGCAAGGCCTACGCCCAGCAGGGCGCTGTTGAGGAAAAAGACGAAACTCCACTCCATAAAAATTGCCTCCTGAAATTGACCGGAAATCAGTGGTTTTTCTGCGGTTGCCCTCTCCGTCATTGCCGCGCAGTGACAGCTCCCCCAGAGGGGTGAGCTTTGCGAGGAACTTTGGACTGAAAACAAAAACCCGGAATTGGCGCGCAACGTCCAATTCCGGGTCATTTTTTTACAAACTGACTCCATGTGCCGGGCGTTGGTACGCGCGCCAAAACACATGAGTCTCGCAAATGAAAGCAAGCCAGACCGCGACCAAGCGGCCATTGTGTTGACTTGCTGCACTCCTGCAAAGTGCCTGCTACTCCCCCATGGGTATTTGTGATTGTTCGCTCATTTTATCACATTCCCCATGCGAAGTCTAGGCTAACTTCTGCATTCCTCTATTGGGCTCCCCTGCCAGGACAGACTCCCTCCGGCCGGAGGGAGATGTCGCGCCAGCGACAGAGGGAGGATCGCTGGACGCGCCAGAGCGCGGCCTGAGAGGTTTTCTTTTAAATCATTCTTCGGCGTTATTTTCTGCTTCTGGCACTTCGGCGGCGGAGGCCTCATCGGCGGCCTCCATGGCGGCCAGCTGCTCCGCGGTGGGCTCATCGCCCTCCTCCGCCTCGATGGTCTCGGTCTGGGCCTCGTCGTCGTGGTCGGTACGGGCCAGCACCATGACCTTGTCGTTCTCGCCCAGACGCATGACCCGGACACCAGAGCCATAGCGGCTCTGGACGGGGATCTCGTTGGCGTGCAGGCGGATGATGATGCCCTCCTGGCTGCTCAGCAGCACGTCGTCCACATCGTCCACGATCTTGACGGCGGCGACTTTGTCCTTGGAGACATCGTAGTTGCGGATGCCCTTGCCGCCGCGCGCGGTGATACGGTAGGTGTCGATCTCGGAGCGGCGGCCCTTGCCGTTCTCGGTCACGGTGAGCACCGTGCCGCCTTCGCGGCAGATGCAGACGCCGATGACTTCATCGCCCTCGGCCAGCTTGATGGCCCGGACGCCATGGCCTCCGCGGCCCATGGGGCGGGCGTCCTCTTCATTGAAGCGGATGGCCTGGCCGTTGCGGGTGGCAACGATCAGCATATCGTGGCCGGAGGTCAGGCGGGTCCATGCCAGAGAGTCGCCCTCGTTCAGCGCGATGCCGATGAGGCCGCTCTTGCGGATGTTGGCGTACTGCTCCAGCGGGGTGCGCTTGATAAGGCCCTGCTTGGTGACCATGGTGACAAAACCGCCCTCCTGGTCTGCATCGGTATGCTGGCAGAGCATATTGGTTACCTTTTCGCCCTCGGCCAGCTGCAGCAGGTTGACAATGTTGGTGCCCTTGCTGGTACGGCTGCCCTCGGCGATGGTATAGCCTTTCTGGCGGAAGAGGCGGCCCTTATCGGTGACAAAGAGGACATAATCGTGGGTGGAGCCGACGAACATCTCCTGCACGATGTCTTCTTCCTTTCGGGTCATGCCGGAAATGCCGCGGCCGCCGCGCTTCTGGGCCTGATAGGTGGCCTTGAGCTGGCGCTTGATATAGCCTGCCTCGGTGAGGGTGTAGACGCACTGCTCCTCGGCGATGAGGTCTTCGATGTCCACCTCGCCGCTGACGGTCTCGATCTCGGTGCGGCGCTCGTCGCCAAACCGCTTCTTCATCTCCAGCAGCTCGTTCTTGACGATCTCCAGCACCCGGGCGTCGTTGGCCAGGATATCTTCCCAATCCTCGATCTTTGCCTGCAGGGCACCCAGCTCTTCCTCGATCTTTAAAATTTCGAGGCCGGCCAGACGGCCCAGCTGCAGTTTGACGATTGCGTCTGCCTGCGGGTCATCAAAGCCGAACTGCTCCATGATGGCAGCCTTTGCCTCCGACATGCCGCCCTTGCAGGCGCGGATGGTGGCGATCAGCTCATCCACGATGTCGGTAGCCTTTTTCAGGCCCTCCAGGATATGGGCGCGCTCCTTGGCCTTTTTCAGGTCATACTGGGTACGGCGGCGGACGATCTCGTCCTGGAACTCGACGTACTTCTGGATCATCTGCTTCAGGGTCAGGACCTTGGGCACCTTGTGGTCAATGGCCAGCATGATGACACCCACGGTATCCTGCAGCTGGGTATACTGGTACAGCTGGTTCAGCACCACCTGGGGGTTGGCGTCCTTGCGGACGTCAATGACGATCCGCATTCCCTTGCGGTTGGTCTCATCGTTCAGGTCGCTGATGCCCTCAATGCGCTTGTCTTTTACGAGGTCCGCAATGTTCTCAATGAGGCGCGCCTTGTTGACCATATAGGGGATCTCGGTGACGATGATCTGGGCACGGCCGTTCTTCTTTTCCTCAATGGTGGCGCGGCCGCGCAGGGTGATCTTGCCGCGGCCGGTGGCGTAGGCGGCACGGATGCCGCTGCGGCCCATGATAATGCCGGCAGTGGGGAAGTCCGGGCCCTTGATATACTCCATCAGGCCGGGCAGGTCGATGTCCGGGTTGTCGATATAGGCCACACAGCCGTCAATGACCTCGCCCAGGTTGTGGGGCGGGATGTTGGTGGCCATACCAACCGCAATGCCCTGGCTGCCGTTGACCAGCAGGTTGGGGAAGCGGCTGGGCAGGACGCTGGGCTCTTTCTTGGTCTCATCAAAGTTGGGGTCCCAGTCGATGGTGTCCTTGTCGATATCGGTCAGCATCTCCACGGCCATCCGGCTCATGCGGGCCTCGGTGTAACGGTAAGCAGCCGGGGGGTCGCCATCGACCGAACCAAAGTTACCCTGGCCATCCACCAGCGGGTAGCGCAGGGAGAAATCCTGTGCCAGACGGACCATCGCGTCGTAGACCGACGCGTCGCCGTGGGGGTGGTAGGAGCCCAGCACGGCACCAACGGTGTCGGCGGACTTGCGGTAGGGGTGGCTGGGATCATTGCCACGCTCATGCATGGTGTAAAGGATGCGGCGGTGGACCGGCTTCAGGCCGTCCCGCACGTCCGGCAGGGCACGGGCCACGATGACCGACATGGAGTAATCCAGAAAGGCTGTCTCGATCTCTTTCTTGACATCCCGAATGATCATCTTGGTACCGCTGCCCGGTATCATCACATAATCTTCTTCCATTTGTTCCTCCGTGGATTTCTACAGGTTAAACGTCCAGTTTTGCGTACTGGGCGTTGGTCTCAATGAAGCGGCGGCGGGGCTCGACCTGATCTCCCATCAGGATGGTGAATGCCTCGTCGGCCTTTTCCGCGTCCTCAATGGTGATGCGGACGATGACGCGGTTCTCGGGGTTCATGGTGGTCTCCCACAGCTGCTCGGGGTTCATCTCACCAAGGCCTTTGTAGCGGTTGATCTTGGCACCCGGCATTTCCTGGGAAAGGACAGCCATTTCGGCGTCATTGTAGGCGTACTTGATGGTGTTGCCTTTCTGCACCTTGAACAGGGGCGGCTGGGCAACATACACATGGCCCTGCTCAATGAGGGGGCGCATATAGCGGAAGAAGAACGTCAGCATCAGGGTGCAGATGTGAGAACCATCGACATCGGCATCGGCCATGATGAAGACTTTGTCATAGCGCAGCTTGGTGATATCAAATTCCTCGCCAATGCCGCAGCCCAGGGCCAGCACAACAGGCATCAGCTTATCGTTGCCGTAAATGCGGTCGGCACGGGCTTTTTCCACGTTGAGCATCTTGCCCCACAGGGGGAGGATTGCCTGGATGGCCGAGTCACGGCCCATCTTGGCGGAGCCGCCTGCAGAATCACCCTCGACGATGAAGATTTCCGTGCGGGAGGGGTCTTTCTCGCGGCAGTCGGCCAGCTTGCCGGGCATCCGGCTGGTCTCCAGCGCGCTCTTGCGGCGGACCAGCTCACGGGCCTTTTTGGCCGCGGCGCGGGCACGGGCCGCCTGGGTGGCCTTTTCAAAAATAGCCTTGGCCACACCGGGGTTCTCCTCAAAGAACTCCATCAGCTTGGTATAGACCATGTTGGAGACAAGGGTGCGGATCTCGGTATTGCCCAGCTTTGCCTTGGTCTGGCCCTCAAACTCGGCCTCCTGCAGCTTGACGGAGATGACGCAGATGAGGCCCTCGCGGACATCGGAGCCGGAGAGGTTTTCATCCTTGTCTTTCAGCAGGCCGTGGCTGCGGCCGTAATCGTTGAACACGCGGGTCAGGCTGGTGCGGAAGCCCTCTTCGTGGGTGCCGCCGTCCGGGGTGTTGACGTTGTTGGCAAAGCTCAAAACCAGCTCATTGTAACTGGAGTTGTACTGCAGGGCGATTTCAGCCATGCCGCGATCGGTCTGGCCTTTGAGATAGATGACATTGGGGTGGAGCACTTCGAGGTTGCGTTTCTCGTTGAGGTAGGTGACAAAGCTCTTGATGCCGCCCTCATAGCACATGACCTCGGTGCGGTAGCAGGGCTCGCCCTCCTGGCCGTCCTCCAGCACGGGGGTGTAGAGCTCCCGCTCATCGGTCAGGGTGATCTTGACACCCGCATTCAGGAAACTCTCTTCCCGCAGGCGCTTTTCCAGCGTCTCAAAGTTGTAAACGGTGGTATCCTTGAACATCTCCGGGTCCGGCTTGAAGGTGACGCGGGTGCCGGTGACACCAGGGTCCACGGTGCCAACGGTCTTGAGAGGGCCGTCCGGGTCGCCGCGGCGGAATGTCTGCTCGTACTCGTGGCCGTCGCGGCGGACATTGACGGTCAGCCACTCGGAGCAGGCGTTGACGACGGAAGCGCCGACGCCGTGCAGGCCGCCGGCCACCTTGTAGCCGGAATTCTCGCCGCCGAACTTGCCGCCGGCGTGGAGGATGGTGTAAACAACGGTGACAGCGGGCAGGCCGGTATCCGCCTGGATATCCACGGGGATGCCGCGGCCGTTATCCGTGACCTGAATGATGTTGTCCTTGAGGATCTTGACCTCAATGTGGTTGCAGTAACCGGCCAGCGCCTCGTCGATGGCGTTGTCCACGATCTCATAGACCAGATGGTGCAGGCCGCGCTCGCCGGTCGAGCCGATATACATGCCCGGGCGTTTGCGCACCGCTTCCAGGCCTTTCAGGACCTGGATCTCACTGGCGTTATACTCGTGGTCCGTGGCGGTTTCCACGTTGGTGCTGGTGATAATTTCCTCTGCCATTTCCTTTCTCCCTTTTGTTTCAGATTTTTCAAACCAAACTGAAAACGCAGGAGCATCCGCTCCGCGTGTTGATAACTATTTGTATAATCATTTTTTTGCCCGGATGGCTTCCACGCCCTCGGGCAGGGGCCGTTCCGCACGCCGTTTCAGCGCGGCGGGGGACAGCTCCGAAAGATAGACCGTGTCCACCGGGGCATCGGCCAGCACATAGCTCTGGGGCAGCTCATCCGAGAGGCTGACCACCGCCCCATGCTTCTGGGCATAATTGAGGAACTCCCGCCCCCGGGGAGAGATGGTGGTCGTCTCCAGATTGAAGATGCCAATGACGTCCCGGTCGTTCAGGACATAATCCCGCCCCAGATGAAGATACATACAAGCCTCTTTTCTGATGCGCCCTCTTCAGACGCTGACGTGTCCGCTCTCCCCGTGGGAAGAGCCAGGTCTTATGCCTTGCTCAGGACACCGCCGTTCATCCGGTAGACCTCGCCGTCCGTTTTGAGGAACGCGGTGTCGTCGCAGCTGGTAACGAACGTCTGCTTTTCCCGCATCCGGGTCAGCAGATACTGCTTGCGGCCATCGTCCAACTCACTGAGCACATCGTCCAGCAGCAGCACCGGGTGTTCCCCGGTAATGGACGCAGCCGCTGCCGCCTCCGCCATTTTCAGGCTCAGGACGACGCTCCGCTGCTGTCCCTGGCTGGCAAACACTCTGGCGGGCTGGCCGTCCAGCAGCAGCTCCAGATCTTCCCGGTGGGGGCCGCAAAGGCTCTGCCCGGCCCGGAGCTCTTCAGCCTGGCGGGTTTTGAGCAGGGCCGCCAGGCCGCCCGGCTCAAACTGGGCCGCATACCGCAGGGTGAGCCGTTCGGCTCCCCGGGAAAGCTCCTCATAATTGGCGCAGGCCAGCGGAGCCAGCTTGGCAAGATACGCCCGCCGCCGCTGCTGGATGGCCTCGCCCTGGAGGGCAAGCTCATTGTTCAGCACTTCCAGCAGGGCTGCTTTTTCCGCATAGGGGCGCTCCGGCGCAGTCGAAGAGCGGCGCAGCAGCGCGTTTTTCTGCTGCAAGGCCCGGACATAGCGGCGGTAGATGGTCAGGTAGCCGGGGTAAAGCTGGCAGAGGGCAGCGTCCAGAAATTTTCGCCGCCCCTCCGGCGCGCCCTTGACCAGGCTCAGATGCCCGGGGTCAAAGACGACAGCCGGAAAACTGCCTGCCAGGCTTGCGGCCCGCTTGGGCGGTGCCCCGTTTACCGAGGCTGTCCGGCCCGGGCGTGGGGAATCCGGTGTGCCGATGGTCAGGCGGACACGGGTCGGGTCATCCGGCTCCTGTTCGTCTTTTTGTGCACGCTGGGTGGACGCTTCCAGTACCGCGAACGGTTCGCCCCGGCGCACCAGCTCGGCATCCTTGCCGCCCCGGAAGCTCTTGCCGCCGGTGAGCAGCCAGATGGCCTCCAGCAGGTTCGTCTTGCCCTGGCCGTTGTTGCCGCAGAGGACGGTCAGCTCCCGGCCGGGGGTAAGGCTGGCGGAAGCGATGTTCCGGTAATTCTGGACTTCAAGTGAGAGCAGACGCATTTACTGCCCCTGCCCGACTTCGATACTCTGGCCATCCAGCTCCACCACATCGCCCGCGCGGCATTTTTTGCCCCGCATGGTGCAGACTTCGCCGTTGAGTTTGACGGCCCCGCCCTGCACCAGCTCTTTGGCCTCGCCGCCCGTCTCGCACAGGCCGGCGTATTTCAGCAGGGCGTCCAGCTTGATAAATTCCGTATGGATGAGAATTTTCTGCATAATATTGCCTCTTAATCGTTCTTGAAGCGGACGGGCAGGACCAGGTACAGGAAGTCATTGCCCTCAGCAGGCAGGACCTTGACCGGGCTCAGGGGGCCGCTGATCTCCATTTTGACCTGCTCGGTCCGGGCGTTGCGGAGCGCGTCCAGCAGGTAACGGTTATTGAAGCCGATCTCCACCTCTTCGCCCTCGCACTCGGCGCGGAACTCATCGACGACGCGGCCCAGGTTGGTCTGGCAGCGGACGACGACTTTACCATTTGTAAAACTGATGCGGAGGGGATTTTTTAAACGCTCTGTAATAATCAGAGAGGCGCGCTCGATGGTCTCGATGAACTCTTTTGTGTCCAAAGTCACCCGTGTCCGGCTGCCGGAGGGGATGACATTGTGGTAGTTGAGGAACTCGCCCTCGATCAGGCGGCTCATGATGGTGTAACCGGCAGTCATGAAGACGACATAGCGGCGGTTGGCGCAGATGTGCACCAGCTCCTCGTCGTCGTTGGGCAGCAGGTGGGCCACTTCGGTCATGGTTTTGCTGGGCACGATGATCCGGATGTCCTTGACGGCAGTGACCGGCCGCTCGACGATGGCCAGGCGGTAGCCGTCCAGGGCCACGACGGTCAGTTTGTCGGGTTCGATTTCAAACAGCTCGCCGGTATGGGCCGGTTTTTTCTCGTCCTGGCTGACGGCATACAGGGTGCGGTCGATCATGTCCCGCAACATGCCGGTGGGGATGGTCAGGGTCTCCTCGGCGCCGGTATTGGGGAGCTCGGGGAAGTCGGTCGCGGCCATGGACTGGATCTCAAACTGGGCAACACCACTCTGGATCGTGGTTTTTCCGTTGTCCGCTGACTGAATGGTGATCTGGCCGGCAGGCATCCGGCTGATCATGCTGCTGAGCAGCTTTGCGTTCAGCACGATCTCACCGGGCTCTTTGACGTTCGCTTCAATGGTGGTCACGATGCCCATTTCGAGGTCGTAGCCGGTCAGAGTCAGCTGGAACCCCTCGGCTTTGAGTAAAATGCCCTCCAGTACGGGAATGGTAGAGCGCAGGGTGACTGCTTTGGAAACGCCGTCAATGGCTGTGCTCAGGAGGGTCTTGTCGCAGATGATGTTCAACTTGGTTTCTCTCCTTTTTTCGGATGGTATCGGAGAAAGCTGCCCCAAAAGCGGTGGACATTTTCTCTCGATCTATATTGAACTTGTTGTAGTAACCGTAGTAGGGAGTGGGGAACTTGTGGAAAACTCCGGAATGTCTTGGCGGGATGCCGGGGTTTCGGTTTCCACGGGTTTGTGAATCGGGTGTGAAAGAAATGTTGAAATGGGGAAGCCGCGGGTTCTTTCCACTTCCCATGTGGAATCTGAGCGTTGAATGTTGAAAACTCCGTGGAAAGAGTGGAAAGATTCGGCCCAAAACCACTATATCTTGTTCTGTTTTGCACCAATTGTGCGTAAAACTCCCTATATTTTGGGTTTGATCCCCTTTAAAAGTCGGACTTTTAAGCCCGTGCGGGTGTCAGGCCTTGACGTTTTTGATGATGTCGCTGACCGTCTCCCGCAGATGCTGGTCGTTCTTCATGTCCCGCTCCATGGTCTTGAGGGAGTAGACGATGGTGGAATGATCACGGCCCGAGAACTCCCGGCCGATCTCCTCCATGCTCATCCCGGTGACTTCGCGCAGGATGTAGATGGCCACGCGGCGGGCGGAGGCCACGTTGGCGTTCCGCTTGGTGCCCCGGATGTCGGCAGGGGAGACGTTGAACGTGCGGGAAACCTCGCCCACGATCTTCTCGATGGTGACGGGCACGGGCTGGGTCTCGTTGAGGATGTCCTTGATGGCGTTCTGTGCCACGCTGATGACAGGCTGGATGCCTTCCAGCATGTAGTAGGCGTTGAGCTTTTTGACAGCGCCTTCCAGCTGGCGGATGTTGTTTTTCAGGTGGTTGGCGATGAACTCGGCCACATCCTCGGGCAGATCCAGGTGGAGCAGCTCGGCCTTGCGCTTGACGATGGCCACGCGGGTCTCAAAATCCGGCGGCTGGACATCGGCGGTCAGGCCCCACTCAAAGCGGGTGCGCAGACGCTCTTCCAGGCTCTTGATCTCCTTGGCCGGGCGATCAGAGGCGATGACGATCTGCTTGTGGGCATCGTGCAGGGAATTGAACGTGTGGAAGAACTCTTCCTGGGTGGACTCCTTGCCGGCGATGAACTGGATATCGTCCACCAGCAGCAGGTCGGCCACACGGTATTTCATCCGGAAGTCCTCGGTGCTGCCGGCGCGGATGGCGGCGATCAGCTCGTTGGTGAACTGCTCGCAGGTGACGTACATGATGACAAAATCGGGGTGGGTGCGCTTGATCTCGGTCTGGATGGCCGTCAGCAGATGGGTCTTGCCCAGGCCGGAGCCGCCGTAGATGAACAGCGGGTTATAGGCCCCGGAGGGGTTGGCGGCAACCGCCTGCGCCGCAGCAAACGCAAACTGGTTGGAGGGGCCTTTGATGAAGTTTTCAAACGTGAACTCATAGTTGCCCTGGGGGGAGGCGGGGTTGGCCTCGTACTGCTGGGCAAGCACCACCTCGTGGGGCGGGGTGCTGGGCACCACCAGTGTGATGTCCACATCAAAGCCCAGCACGGTCTTAAAGGCTTCCTTGAGCAGGCCAAGGTAGCGGTCCGTGACGATCTTGCAGATAAAATCGTTCCGCACCGAAAGGGTGATGTGGCTCGAGTCCTCAAAGCTGATGGGCTCGAGGCCGTCGATATAGAGATTATAAGTCGGCTCGGCCATCTGCGTTTTGCAATAGGCCTGGGCGGCTTCTAAAACGTCCTTGAAAGAATCCATAAAACATCCACTCCATTGAAGTTTTCAACAATGCTGCTGATACCAGGTTAGTATACCACAAAAATCTCCCTGCGTCTATATTACTATAAGGTAATTTATAATACATAAGAAAAGACGCATCTGCGCCTTTGTGCGGCCCTTGTGGGAGTACACGAAAAAGAGCACAAGATGTTGTGGATGAAAAGTTTTCCACGGGAAACGGGTGAAAAAGTTGAAAGATTTTTCACAGCCGTTTTTCAAAAAAGTTTGCAGGAAAGAGAAAAAAATGCTTGACAGAATGGGATAGTGTGCGATATACTGTTGAATTGCAAGCCTGTCCCCATTTGGGACTCACAGAATGACCCCAATCAGGGGACGAGTTTTTACGGAGGATACAAAACCATGAAGAGAACTTTTCAGCCCAAGAAGCGTCAGCGCAAGGAAGTTCATGGCTTTCTGACCCGCATGAGCACCAAGAACGGCCGCAAGGTCATCAATGCTCGTCGTGCAAAGGGCCGCAAGAGCCTGACTGTCTGATCTGAGCCCGCGTGGCAATGGGTCAGCGCAGAACTGAACATGCGCAAAAGACCGCTGATATTGAATTGGCGGTCTTCTTTTTTATCCAATTGTGCGTTTTAACTAAAAAGTTTCGCAAGAATTGTACCAGAAAAACGCCCGGACAGACTTTCCTTGCGGGCGTTTTTTTGCTATACTGACAAATGAGCTTTGCCTTTGTGCAGGGCTTGTTTGATTCTCGAAGAGGGAGGCGCCAACAAATGCGCTATCGTCCCATCCGCCGCAACGCGGAGTTTGGCCGCGTGTATGCCCGCGGCAAGTCTTATGTCAACCCGGCGCTGGTGCTCTACGTCCTCAAAACACGGGGCAAAAAGACCCGCGTGGGCCTGACGGCCACCAAAAAGATCGGCCACGCCGTCCAGCGCAACCGCGCCCGCCGCGTGATGAAAGCCGCCATTGACGAGCATCTGGATTACAACATCGGCGGCTATGACCTCATCTTTGTGGCCCGGGGCATGACCCCCCGCCTCAAGAGCTGGCAGCTCTCCAGCGTGGTGGCCAAGCTGTTTGCCCAGGCCGGCCTGCCGGATAAGGCAAAGCAGCCGGGTGCCAAGCCCCCTGCCACGGTCCCCCCGGCCCGCAGGCCGGAAAGCGAGTGAACCCGCTCTCGGCATGGTCCCGCCGTGCCCTGTGCGTGCCCATCCGCTGGTATCAGAAGTGGATCAGCCCGGGACTGGGGCGCAACTGCCGTTTTACCCCCTCCTGCAGCCAGTATGCCATCGAGGCCATCCAGACCCACGGCTGCATCAAGGGGCTGCTGCTGGCCGCTGCCCGCATTGCCCGGTGCAACCCGCTGGGCCGCTGGGGCTACGACCCCGTGCCGGAGCCCGGCCGCTGGCGCAACCCGGCCCGGAAGCTTTCTCCGGCCAGACTGTTTTCCACAAGACACGGAAAATAAGTGGAAAACAAACCTCTCCGTCACGCCTGCGGCGTGCCACCCGTTCCCCTTTCGGCACTTACGTGCCACCTCCCCCGGCCGGGGGAGACTTTCCGAACAGGGGAGGCGGAGCAGAAAGGCGATTCAAATTTGCTTCTTGTGACGCGCTGCGCTGTGGACAGGCGTCCTTCGATAAAAATAACCGCTCCGCGCCACAGACGGGGCAGAATGGACGAAGCTATGAACCCTTTATACATCCTCGGCGTGCCACTCGGTTATGTGATGGAGTGGATCTACAAGCTGATCCCCAACTACGGCTGGGACATCATCCTCTTCACCCTGCTCATCAACATCGTGAAGACCCCCCTCCAGCTCAACCAGCAGAAAAACACCGTCCGGATGTCGGCATTCCAGCCGATGATCGCGGACATCCAGAAAAAGTACAAGGATAAGCCCGAAAAGCAGAATGAAGAGATCATGAAGCTGCAGCAGGACTTCGGCTACAACCCCATGTCCGGCTGTGCCCCCATGCTCATCAACTTCCTGGTCATGTTCGGCGTTATCGAGGTCGTGTACCGCCCGCTGCAGCGCATCTTCCACATCGGCACCGCTGCCATGAACGCGGCTGGTGATGCCTTGACGGCCCTGGGCATCAGCTTTACCGCTGTTACCCGCGACACCAACATCATCGCGCAGGTCATGGCGGGCGAGTCCACCGTGACCAGCGCCTTTACCGCCGACCAGGTCAGCACCATCACCGAGTTTGGCCAGCACATGGATTTCTTTGGCATCGACCTGACCCGTGTGCCTCAGTATAACCTCTCGGCCGATAACCTGCCCCTGCTGATCCTCCCCATCCTGGCCATCGTTACCATGTTCATTTCCACCCACATCAGCATGAAAGCCTCCGGCCAGCAGATGCAGGGCAGCATGAAAGCGACCATGTATATGATGCCCCTGATGTACCTGTTCTTCTGCTTTACCGTGCCCTGCGCGTTCTCTCTGTACTACGTCATTTCCAACGTCATCATGACCGTGCAGACCCAGGTCATGCGCAAGATCTACGACCCCGAAAAGGTCAAGGAAGAGGTCATGGCTGAGATCGCCGCCCACCGCAAGGAGCAGAAGCGCGGTGTGAAGAGCACTACCCTCAAGGTCAAGGACGAAAAGACCGGTGAGATCGTGGAAAAGAATGTCTCTGCCAGTGAGATGAACAAGCGCCGCCTGGAGTATGCCCGCCAGCTGGACGAGGAAAAGTACAAGGACGAGCGCACGGTCCCGCTGAGCGAGCTGGAAAACAAAAAGGAGGACTGACCGTATTATGATCCGTACTCAGGAAGCAACCGGCAAGACGGTTGACGAAGCCCGCGCCAACGCCTGCGCCAAGCTGGGCGTGCAGGCCGACGATATCAACGTGAGCTATGAAGTGCTGGAAATGCCCCAGAAGACGGGCTTTCTGGGCCTGAAGCTGACCCCCGCCAAGGTCCGCGTGACCGTGGAGGAGGCAGACCCCGTTCCCGCGGCACCCGTGGTGGAAGAAAAGGCTGCTCCGGCTCCCGTGGCCGAGGAGCCCAAGGCAGAGGAGAAGACCCCTGTGGAGGAAGCTCCCGCCGCCCCTGCAGCAGAAGAAGCTCCCGCCGCGCAGCCCGTGGAAGAGGCGGCGGCAGAGGCTGCCCCTGCTGAGGGCGAAGAGGTGGAAGTGCCCATCCATATCGAAGAGAACAACAAGGTCAAGGCCGCTGTGGACTATCTGCGTGAGGTCATCGCGCGGATGGGCGTGGAGAACGTGACATTCAGCGCCGTGCAGAAAGGCGAGGCTACCATCATCCGTCTGGATGGCGAGAAGCTGGGTGCTCTGATCGGCCGCCGCGGCGAGACCATGGAGAGCCTGTCCTATCTGGCAAGCCTGGTGGCCAACCGCCTGGAGGGCGATTACATCAAGCTGGGCCTGGATGTGGCTGGCTACCGTGATAAGCGCGAGAGCGACCTGACCGCTCTGGCACAGCGCATTGGTGCCAAGGTCCGCAAGACCGGCCGCAGCTTTGCCATGGAGCCCATGAACCCCTATGAGCGCCGCATTATCCACTCTGCCATCGGCAAGATGGAGGGTGTCCGCAGCGAGAGCAAGGGCGAGGGCCGTGACCGCCGTGTGGTCATCTACTCCACCGCTCCCGACGCACAGACCGAGAATACTTACGGCGAGCGCCGCGGCCGTGGCGGCCGTCCCAATGGCCGTCGTCCGGGCGGCAATCGCGGCGGCTACCGTGGTGGTGACCGCAATGAGCGCGGTGGCCGTTCCGGCGGTTATCGCGGCGGTCGCGGCGGCGTCAGCCGTGGTCCCCGCGGCTCCAGCGTGCCGGAGCGCACCTATGCACCCCGTGACGCGGAGAGTGCCGCCCCTGTGGCACCCAAGCGCACCGAGCGCGTGGATGATTTTGCTGATCTGAGCTTCGGCAAGATCGAGCTGTAATTTGGATCTTGAGAGCCCCTTTCCCGGCCGGGAAAGGGGCTCTTTTGGATGCTTGGGAAACTTGTCTAAATTTGCGGAAGATTTTTCTCCAGGTTGTCCATTGTAAAGAGTCAGACTAAAGCTTTATACTAGGAGCACGGAGCGCTTTGGAAATTTGAACCCCAAAGCAGAAAAGAGAGGATATTATGCAAGAGAATAAGATTTCCCGCCGCAATTTCCTGCGCGTGGCCGGTGCATCGGCTACGGCTGCTGCCGTGAGCGGTCTGGCCCCCTCGGCTGCTGCCTGTGACATCAAAAACCTGTGGAGCATGGACCTGCAGATCCTTGCTACCAGCGATACCCACGGCAAGTTTGACCCCTGGGATTACGCCGCCAACAAGGAAGATGCTTCCGGCAGCGTGGCCCAGCAGGCCACTGCGATCCGGGAAGCCCGCACCAAGACCACGCTGGTGGTGGACGCGGGCGATACCATCCAGGCAAACTCGGCAGAACTGTTCCTCAATGACGATGTCCACCCGATGATCGCGGCCCAGAACGCCATCGGCTACGATGTCTATGTCACCGGCAACCATGAGTACAACTATGGCATGGCCACGCTGGAAAAAGTGCTCTCCCAGCAGAAAGCCAAGGTGCTGACGGGCAACGTCTACAGCCCGGAGGGCAAGCCTCTGGCCGACGGATACACCATCATCCACAAGGGCGGCGTCAAGATCGGCGTCATCGGCATGGTCACCCCCAACATCACCCGCTGGGACGCCAAGAACCTTGAGGGCTGGACCGTCACCAACCCTGTGGACGAGAGCCGGAAGATCATCGACCAGATCAAGGGTCAGGTGGATGTCATCGTTGGCGTTATGCACATGGACGTGGAGAACGAGTATGGTGTTTATGGCTCCGGTGTTACCGACCTGGCCAATGCCTGCCCGGAGTTCGATGTCATCGTGGCAGCCCACGGCCACAAGAGCATCCCCAACCAGATGATCAACAACGTGCTGGTGGTGGAGAACAAGAACGCGGGCGCTACCGTGTCTGAGATCCACCTCTACCTGCAGCGCGGCCTGGACGGCAAGTGGAAAGTGAAGAACCGCACCTCCGAGAACCTGCTGATCAAGGATTACGCGCCGGACCCCGAGCTTACCGCTCTGATGGCCGAGTACGACGCCCGCGCCAAGGAAGACGCCGTGACGCCCATCGGTGAGCTGCGCGGCGGCGACCTGGCCCCGGCCAATGAGATCGACTGCCTGCCGCAGGCCATGATCCAGGATACCGCTCTGCTGGACTTCATCAACGAAGTGCAGATGCACTATACCGGTGCACAGGTCTCTGCAACGGCTCTGACCTCCATGACCTCCCAGATGAAAGAGGGCACCATCCGCAAGTGCGATATGGCCAGCATCTACACCTATCAGAACACCCTGTACAAGCTGCAGATGAACGGCCTGCAGCTGCGCAAGTTCATGGAGTGGTCGGCTGCGTTCTTCAAGACCTGGGAGCCGCAGGATGTCACCATCGCCTTTGATTCCTCCGTCCGCTACTACCTGTACGATGCCTTTGCAGGCGTCAAGTATGATCTGGACATCTCCAAGGAGCCGGGCAACCGCATCCGGAACCTGACCTGGATGAACGGCAAGGCCGTGCAGGATACTGATAGCTTTGTGGTGGCCGTGAACAACTACCGCGCTACCACCCAGCTGCTGGCCTATGCGGATATCTTCGCCGAGGGCGATGAGCTGCCCAAGCTGCTGGAGATCGACGTCCGTGGCGATGTGGGCGGTGTCCGCGAGCTGCTGGGCGAGTACATCCGCACCGTCAAGGGCGGCACCATCGAGCCCCATGTGGACAATAACTGGAAGATCGTGGGCAACAACTGGAAAGCTGCCGACCACGAAAAGGCTGTCCGCTTGCTGCGTGAGGGCAAGCTGGCACTCAATGAGAACGCCGACAGCCGCACCCTGCCCGGCAAGGCCATCACCACGGCAGACATTGCCGCGTTCTGATGCCTGGTTCCCCGGCAATTGACCCCTTAAAATAAGCGAAAGGACGTGCAGCTATTCTGGCTGCGCGTCTTTTTTTGTGCAAAGATGGATAAAAATCTTAGCTGATATTCGCCATAATGTGGAAATTTTGGTGGTGGTGGGGTAAACTTGCGTAAAATCATATCTTTTTGAAACGAAATATTGTATAATAAAGTTAAATATGGATAAGTCCGATGCAAAACAGCAGGCTTGGCCGGAGAGGAGACCCCGATGCTGGAAAAACTGAAAAAGCTTCTGTTGTATGCCGGGGCAGAGCCAGAAGATTTTGCACGCTGTCAGATGGATGTGCAGATCGCCAACCGACGTCGGCTGACCGCGTTTCTGGGCACGGCTTGTGCCTTTTTTGTGGCGCTGACCCTTGGTTCCTGCATGGTGCCGCTGCTGTATGACCATATCCCAGTTTTTGCAGCGGCCCTCATTGTCAGCCTGGGACTGCTGGCCGTGGAGCAGATGTTCCCGCAAAAGCTGGGTCTGTTTTTAAACTGGGAGATCTACGCCTTTGGAGCCATGATCTATGGTCTGGGCATTTACCTGGGCACGGTGCAGACCCCGGATCAGCGCGCTGCCGCGTTTTTTGCGTTTCTGCTCTATGTGCCGATGTTGTTTATGATGCGGCCCATCCTGCACATTGCCAATGTGCTGCTGTTCGACGGCATTTTTCTGGTCTGCGTTACCCGCTTCAAGGACTGGCGGGTCATCCCCATGGATGTCTGCAACGCGTTGGTGTTCGGGGCCATCTCCTGCATTGTGTCCACCTTTGTCATGAGCATGATGTACGGCAACTTTATCACCAGCAGCAAGCTGACGACCGTGGCGGAAAGCGACCTCAACACCCGGCTGCACAACCGCAATGCCTACGAGAACCGCCTGCGGGATTACCCGCTCCGGTGCAGCAACAGCCTCACCTGTATTTACATCGACGTCAACGGCCTCCATGAGCTGAACAACACCTACGGCCACGAGGAGGGAGACAAGATGCTCCGCACCGTGGCCTGCATCCTGCGGGAGATCTTTGGGGAAGAGGACAGCTACCGCATTGGCGGAGATGAGTTTGTGGCCTTTGCGCTGGACAGCACCGACACGGAGCTGAACGAAAACATGGAGCAATTTGTCCGGCAGGTGGAGGAGGCAGGCTATTCCGTGGCCGTGGGCACTGCCTCCCACAGCGCGGGCGGCATTGACATTGACGCTCTCGTCAAAAAGGCGGAGCAGCGGATGTATCTGGACAAAAGCAGACATTACGAACAGCTGCGGCGCGGCACCGAAGAATGAGCACAGCGCAGGGAAAACTCCCACAGGCGCTGTGCTTTTTTGCGCCCTTATATTTCTTTTTCCGGTGGTTCGTGGTACAATATACTGTAATTGAAATTTTGGAGCGGGAGGGAACCTCATGCAGAATACGACCATTGCCGCCATTGCCACGGCACCGGGGGCGGGCGGCATCGCGGTGGTGCGGCTGTCCGGGCCGGAAAGCTATGCCGTGGCCGCGCGGGTGTTCCACCCGGCCAACCCGAACAAGAACGTGGAGGAGGCCAAAGGCTACACTGCCCTGTTTGGCTCCTTTGTGGAGGGAGACGACGCCTTTGACGAGGGCGTGGCCCTGTTTTTCCGGGAACCCCACAGCTACACCGGGGAGGACGTGGTGGAGCTTTCCTGCCACGGCGGCAGCGCGGTGGCCCGGCGGCTGGTGGAAGCCTGCATCGCGGCAGGGGCTGCCCCGGCAGCTCCCGGCGAGTATACCCGCCGCGCGTTCCTCAACGGCAAAATGAGCCTGACCCAGGCGGAAGCCGTCATGGACATGATTTCGGCAGACGGCAAACAGGGAGCGGCGCTGGCCAACGCGTCCCTCTCCGGCGCGCTGGCGAAAAAGATCGGCGCCGAAAAAGAGGCCCTGACCGGCCTGCAGGCCCATCTGGCTGCCTGGGTGGATTTCCCGGAAGAGGATGTCCCCGAGCTGGACGACGCCCACCTGCACACGGTGCTGTGGCAGGTACAGCAGGAGCTGAACGGCCTGATAAAAAACTATGACGCCGGGGCCGTGCTCCGGGAGGGCGTGGACTGTGCCATTGTGGGGCGGCCCAATGCGGGCAAATCCACGCTGCTCAACCTGCTGGCCGGGTTTGACCGGGCCATTGTCACCCCGGTGGCGGGCACGACCCGCGACGTGGTGGAGCAGGCCGTGCAGCTGGGGGATATCCGGCTCAACCTGTTTGACACCGCAGGCCTGCGCCAGACCGATGACGCCATTGAGGCCGAGGGCATCCGCCGCAGCTGGAAGAAGCTGGACGAGGCCGGGCTGATCCTGGCCGTCTTTGATGGCTCGGAACCTCTGACCCGGGAAGACCTGGCCCTGGCCCGGCGCTGTGCGGGCCGCCCGGCCATTGCCCTCGTCAACAAGGAGGACAAGCCGACCCGGTTTGACGCGGAAATCATCGCGGGCGATTTTGCTATGGTGATTCCGGTCTGCTGCCAGGAAGAGGGGAGCCGGAAAGTCATCGCGGCGGCAGTGGCCCGCCTGCTGGGCACCAACCAGATCGACCCGCACGCCGCCAGCCTTTCCGGCCAGCGGCAGTTGGCCGCCGCCACCCGTGCCCGGGACGCCGTGGCCGGGGCGCTGGACGCCGTGGAGGGAGGTTTCGGGCTGGATGCCGTTTCCGTCTGTGTGGACGACGCGCTGGATGCCCTCTGTGAGCTGACCGGTGAAAATGCATCGGAAGCGGTCATCAACGAAGTATTTGAACGTTTTTGTGTGGGAAAGTAGAACCTCTCAGCCGTTTTCAGCGGCAGCTCCCCTGACAGGGGAGCCTTTGGCAAAGAGGGGAAGTTTATTGGTTTTAAGGGAAAGTTTCAAATGAACCATTTAGGAGATTATGACGTCATCGTCATTGGTGCGGGCCATGCCGGCATTGAGGCAGCCCACGCCGCCGCCACGCTGGGGGCAAAGACGGCAGTCTTTACCATGAGTCTGGATGCCATCGGCAATATGCCCTGCAACCCCAGCATCGGTGGAACTGCAAAAGGTACGTTGGTGCGTGAATTGGACGCTCTTGGCGGTGTGATGGGCCTGGCGGCGGATGCTACTTATCTGCAGAGCCGGATGCTGAACAAGGGCAAGGGCCCTGCCGTCCACGCCCTGCGCGTCCAGACCGACCGCAAGCGATACCACGAATATATGAAGCACGCGCTGGAGCTGACGCCCGGCCTTGCCATCCATCAGGCGGAAGTCGTTTCCATCGAGGTGGAGCAGGGGAGAGTCAAGGGCGTGGTGACCCAGCTCAACGGAGAATATGGGGCCAAGTGTGTTGTCATTGCCACGGGCACCAACCTGGGCGGCAAAATTTTTGTCGGAGATGCGTGGTATGCGTCCGGCCCGGACGGAATGCACGCGGCCAACGCGCTGACGGAGAGCCTGAAAGCGGCGGGCCTGCCCCTGCGGCGGTTCAAGACCGGCACCCCGGCCCGTGTCCACCGGCGGAGCATTGATTTCTCCCAGCTGGAGTGCCAGCCCGGCGACCCGGACAGCGAGCTGCAGCCGTTCAGTTTCCTGACAGACACGCCCATGCACAATAAAGTGGAGTGCTGGATCGCCTACACCAACCCCACCACCCACAAGATCATTCTGGATAACATCCAGCGCAGCCCCCTTTATGGCGGTATGATCGAGGGCGTCGGCCCCCGGTACTGTCCCTCCATTGAGGATAAGGTGGTGCGGTTTGCGGGCAAGGAGCGCCACCCCATCTTTGTGGAGCCCTGCGGGGAGAACACCGAGGAAATGTATTTGCAGGGCGCTTCCAGCAGCCTGCCGGAAGATGTGCAGAACGCGTTTTACCGCAGCATCAAGGGCTTTGAGCACATTGAGATCATGCGCCCGGCCTACGCCATCGAGTACGACTGTGTAGACCCCATCAGCCTGGAAGCCACACTGGAAAGCAAGCATGTCCGGGGCCTGTACGGTGCCGGGCAGTTCAACGGCACCTCCGGCTACGAGGAAGCAGCCGCGCAGGGCCTGCTGGCAGGCCTGAACGCCGCCCGTAACGCCCTGGGAAAGGAACAGCTCATCCTGCCCCGGCACACCAGCTACCTCGGCACGCTGGTGGATGATCTGGTTACCAAGGGCGTCATGGACCCCTACCGGATGATGACCAGCCGGAGCGAGTACCGCCTGACCCTGCGGCAGGACAACGCTGACCAGCGCCTGACCCCCATCGGCCGGGAATACGGCCTGGTGCAGGATGACCGCTGGGCAAAGTACCAGCACACCCAGAACATTCTGGAAGCCGAGCGCCGCCGCCTGCATGAGACGCATCTCCGCACGGCAGAGCTCCGGGCCGCTATGGAGGAAGCCGGGCTTGCCCCGGCCGCCGAGGGCGGCATTGCCGAAGAGCTGCTCCGCCGCCCGGAAATTTCGTACCCGCTGGTGGCAAAGCTCATCGGCTGGGGAGAGGGGATCACCCCCATGCTGGCCGAGCGGCTGGAAACGGAGATCAAATACGCGGGTTATATCGCGCGGCAGGACCGGATGATCCGGGACGTGGCGCGGCACGAGAAGACGCTCATCCCGGAGGATTTCTGCTACGAGAATCTGACGGGCCTGACGCTGGAAGCCCGCGAAAAGCTTTCCCGCATCCGCCCCAAGAATCTTGGGCAGGCGGGGCGCATCCCGGGCGTGTCGCCCTCGGATGTGGCACAACTGAGCATTGCACTGGCGGCGCGCCCTCTCAGTCGCTGACGTGCCAGCTCCCCCAGAGGGGGAACCAAGACTTGCTGAAAAGAGGGAGGAACCATGGAACAACTGGTACTGTATGAGGGCCGCCCTGCGGACTGCACCGGACGGTTGGAAAAAGAAGTCCGCACCTATGATTTTCTGGACAAGCTGGGCATCCATTACTGGCGCACCGACCATGCATGGATGAAAGCCGATACCATGGAGGATTGCCATGTCATTGATGCCTGCCTGAACGCGGCGGTCTGCAAAAACTTATTCCTCTGCAACCGCCAGAAGACGAACTTCTATCTGCTGATGATGCCGGGAAACAAGCCCTTTAAAACCAAGGAACTCTCTCATCAGCTGGGCATCGCGCGGCTGAGCTTTGCGTCCCCGGAGGATATGGAGCAGTATCTGGACTGCACGCCGGGCTCTTCCTCCATCATGGGACTGATGAACGACCCGGAGAACCATGTGCAGCTGCTGCTGGACAAGGATGTGAAAGCAGGGGAGTTCATCGGGTGCCACCCCTGCATCAATACGTCCTCGCTGAAACTGTACACAAAAGATATTTTTGAAAAGTTTCTGCCTGCGGTACATCACGAGCCGATTTTTGTGGAATTGACGGGAGAATAAAGTTATGATCGACAAAGCGAGACTGGAACAGAAATGTTCCATGTGGAACATCGCCCTGACGGGCACCCAGCTGGACCAGCTGGACGCCTTTGCGCGGATCCTGGTGGACTACAACCAGAAAGTCAACCTGACTGCCATCACCGACCCGGAGGGCATTGAGGATAAGCATTTCCTTGACAGCCTGCTCTTTGCCTCCCAGCCGGAAGTGGCAGGGAAGATGGTGGATGTGGGTGCCGGTGCCGGTTTCCCCGGCATTGTGACAAAAATCTACAAGCCGGAGCTGGAGCTTACCCTGATGGAGCCCACGGGCAAGCGGGTGGAGTTTTTGAAGTATGCCTGCGCCCAGCTGGGTCTCACGGGCGTGGAGTTTGCCAAGGAGCGCGCTGAGGAAGCCGCCCGCAAGGTGTGGCGGGAGCAGTTTGATCTGGCCTCTGCCCGTGCCGTGGCAGCCCTGCCGATGCTGGCGGAGTACTGCCTGCCGCTGGTAAAAGTGGGCGGCAGCTTTTTGGCCATGAAAGGCGCTTCCGGAGAGGAAGAGCTGGCGGCCGCCCGGGGAGCCATCAAAAAGCTGGGCGGCGAGTACAAAGAGACCCGCACCCTGCACCTGCCGGGGGGCGATACCCGCACGCTCATCCTCTGCAAAAAGATTTCGCAAACTCCGACAGCCTACCCCAGAAACGGCGGAAAGATCGCAAAAAGTCCGCTGAAATAACGCAGAACTAAACAAAATATGCAACGCCCTGCCGAACGAAACTTCTGGCAGGGCGTTGCTTTTTCTGTTACACTGAGTGCAGAACGCCTGCGTTTTCCACGTTTTCCCGGGAAAGGGTGGAAAACAAACCTGCAATCACTGCGAAAGGGGAAGAATTATGTTTGAACGGAAAAAATCAGCGGGAAAAATCCACGCACTGCCCATCGACGCCATCCGGCCCTCGCCATTTCAGGCCCGCACCAGCTTTGATGAGCAGGAGCTGGCCGGGCTTGCCCAGAGCATCCGGGAAAACGGCCTGCTCCAGCCCATCTCGGTGCGGAAAACAGCCGATGGCAGCTATGAGCTGGTGGCGGGGGAGCGGCGGCTCCGTGCCTGCAAGCTGGCAAAGATGCAGACCATCCCGGCCATCCTCTGCAATTACAACGACGAGCGGACCGCTGCTCTTGGCCTTTTGGAAAATCTGCAGCGGGAAAATCTGAACCCCTTTGAGCAGGCGCAGGGCCTGCGGGACGTGATGGTGCTGTGGGACTGCACCCAGGCCGAAGCGGCCAAGCGGCTGGGCATGGCACAGCCCACCCTCGCCAACAAGCTGCGGCTGTTGCAATTGACGGCCGACCAGCGGCAATTTGTGCTGGACAACGGCCTGACGGAACGCCACGCCCGGGCGGTGCTCCGCCTGCCCGAGAACCGCCGGAGTGAGGCGCTTATCATGATCGCCAAGCGGAAAATGAACGCCCGCGCCACCGACCTTTACATTGACCAGCTCCTCAACGAGACACCGGGGAAGCACCGCGTCTCCATGGTGAAAGACGTGCGGATCTTCGTCAACACCATCGACCACGCCATCCGTTTGATGACAGATAACGGGGTTCCGGCTACCTCTCACCGGGAAGAACGGGATGGATATATTGAGTATACGGTGCGCATTCCGACTGCGGCAGCACAGAAATAAGGAGAATTTACACGTTTTTTCTGCTTTTTTCAGCCGAAAGCGGTTCAAAAAGCGGCGCTGATGTGCTATACTAAGCTGTATAGGGGGCCTGCTGCGGGGAAAACGGCGGGTTCCGGCCTCGTAATGTTCCATGTGGAACAAATCTTTTTCCCGGGAGGAATCAAAAGCGCGTGGCAAAAATCGTTGCAGTTGCAAACCAGAAAGGCGGCGTCGGCAAGACAACGACGGCCGTCAACCTTTCGTCCTGCGTGGCAGCACTGGGAAAAAAAGTGCTGATCGTCGATCTGGACCCACAGGGCAATACCACCACAGGCTACGGCATCCCCAAACGGAGTGTCGAGCTGGGTACTTATGAAATGCTCATCGGGGAGGCGGAGCCCAAAGACGTCATCCGCAAAACCGAGTTCCGCACCGATGTCATCGGTTCCAACACCCGTCTGGCGGGCGCTGGCCTGGAAATGATCGACCTGCCCGGCCGAGAGAGCCGCCTGCGCAAGGCGCTGGCGAAAGTGCAGCAGGATTACGACTTTATCTTCATTGACTGCCCGCCCAGCCTCGACCTGCTCACGCTCAACGGCCTGTGTGCCTGCGACAGCGTGCTGATCCCCATCCAGTGCGAGTATTATGCGCTGGAGGGCCTGTCGGAGCTCATCAGCACCCTGAAAACCATCCGCAAAAAGTACAACCCGTATCTGGATATCGAGGGCGTGGTCTTCACCATGTTCTCGGAGCGGCTCAACCTGACCATGCAGGTGGTGGACCAGGTCAAAAAATACTTTGGCCACAAAGTTTACAAGACCACCATCCCGCGCACCGTCCGTATCTCGGAAGCGCCCAGCTATGGCCAGCCCATCAATTTCTATGAGCCAAAGGGTAGGGGCAGCGAGGCTTATATGGATCTCGCCATTGAGTTCGTCAAGAACAACCGCCCGCATGACGCGGCACCCAAGCGCCGCCGCAAGGCGGCCGAGGAGCAGGAGCCGCCCAAAAACGCGCTGGAAGAAGTATAAACACAGGGGGAAGAGAGATTCATGGCAAAAGGAAGAGGAGGCCTTGGCCGGGGGCTGGAAAGTCTGTTTGAGGACGCCGCCCCCAGCTTTGAGGCTGACACCCGGATCGAAACGCTGCCCCTGCGGGAGATCGAGCCTGACCCGGACCAGCCGCGCAAGACCTTTGATCATGACACACTGGGAGAGCTTGCCGCCAGCATCGCGGAGCACGGGCTGCTGCAGCCCATCGCGGTGCGTCCCCACGGGGTGGGGCGGTATCTCATCGTGGCCGGCGAGCGCCGCTGGCGGGCCAGCCGGATGGCGGGCCTGACCGAGGTGCCGGTCATCGTGAAAGACGTTACCGACGAGCAGGCAATGGAGCTGGCGCTGGTGGAAAACCTCCAGCGCGAGGACCTGGACCCGGTGGAAGAAGCGGCAGGCATCCGTGAGCTGATGACCCGCTGCAACCTGACCCAGGAGCAGGCGGCCCAGAAGCTGGGCAAGAGCCGGAGCGCTCTGGCCAACAGCCTGCGGCTGCTGAACCTGCCGGAAAATGTGCTGGAGCTGCTGAAAAGCGGTTTTATCAACATCGGCCACGCAAAAGTCATCCTGAGTCTGCCCACGCCGGAGCTGCAGGAGCAGGCCGCGCAGATCATCGCGGACAACCAGCTCAATGTCCGGCAGGCGGAAGCGCTCTGCAAAAAGCTGGCCAAACAGCCCGCGCGGAAGCTGACGCCGCCCACGCCTCAAAGCACCCTCCCGGTGGAGGTGGAAGAGAGCCTGAAGCAGGCCCTCGGCAACGAGGTGCGTGTGGCCTACCACGATGGAAAGGGCAAGCTGACCGTCCATTTTTACTCGGATGAGCAGCTCAAGGCCTTTGCCAACCTGCTGGGCCAGTACCAGACGTAACATGCGATCCAAGGCGGGCACCCGCCTTTGAACGGCACAGGGGAGGGCAGAACCTCTCCGGTGCGAACCGAAATAGAGTAAGGAGAGAAAATCATGCTTGATATCAAATTTGTCCGTGACAACCCGGACGCGGTCAAGGAAAACATCAAGAAGAAATTCCAGGACGCAAAGCTGCCGCTCGTGGATGAAGTCATCGAGAAAGATGCCAAGTACCGCGAGTGCCTGAAAGAGGTCGAGTCTCTCAAGGCCGCCCGCAACAAGCTCAGCAAGGCCAACGGCCCGCTGTTTGGCCAGCTGAAGAAGTGCACCGACGAGGCCAAGAAAGCCGAGCTGCAGGCCCAGATCGACGCCAACAACGCCGCCGTCAAGGCTGATGCCGACAAGATGGCCGAGCTGGAGGCTGAGGAGGGCAAGCTTGCCGCCCGCATCCAGGAGATCATGTACACCATCCCCCAGATGATCGACCCCAGCGTGCCCATCGGTCCCGATGACAGCTATAACGTCGAGGCACAGCGCTTCGGCGAGCCTGTCGTGCCCGATTTCCCCATCCCGTATCACACCGAGATCATGGAGAGCTTTGACGGCATTGATATGGATGCTGCAGGCCGCGTGGCTGGCAATGGCTTCTATTATCTGCTGGGCAACATCGCCCGCCTGCACGAGGCTGTGCTGGCTTACGCCCGCGATTTTATGATCAACAAAGGCTTCACCTACGTCATCCCCCCGTTCATGATGCACGGCAACGTGGTGCAGGGCGTGATGTCGTTCCCCGAGATGGACGCCATGATGTACAAGATCGAGGGTGAGGATCTGTACCTGATCGGTACCAGCGAGCACACCATGATCGGCCGTTTCATCGACCAGACCCTCGACGAGAGCAAGATGCCCCTGACCCTGACTTCCTACAGCCCCTGCTTCCGCAAGGAAAAGGGTGCCCACGGCATTGAGGAGCGCGGCATCTACCGCATCCACCAGTTCGAGAAGCAGGAGATGATCGTCGTCTGCCGCCCCGAAGAGAGCGCCGACTGGTACGAGAAGCTGTGGCAGATGTCTGTGGAGCTGTTCCGCAGCATGGAGATCCCGGTGCGTCAGCTCAACTGCTGCTCCGGCGACCTGGCTGACCTGAAAGTCAAGAGCTGCGACATCGAGGCATGGAGCCCCCGCCAGCAGAAGTATTTTGAGGTCTGCTCCTGCTCCAACCTGGGGGATGCACAGGCACGCCGCCTGCACATCCGCATCAAGGGCGAGGACGGCAAGACCTATCTGGCCCACACCCTGAACAACACCTGCGTGGCACCTCCGCGTATGCTGATCGCATTCCTGGAGAACCACCTGCAGGCCGACGGCAGCGTTACCATCCCCAAGGTCCTGCAGCCCTACATGGGCGGCCTGGAGGTCATGGTGCCGACCAATAAGAAATAATTTTCCACAGAGTTTTCTCTGATGGTGGAAAACACCCCCGCCTGTGTGCAGCAATGCATCGGCGGGGGTGTTTTCGTGCGGAACGAAAAAAGTGAATTTTTTTGAAAAAAGATGTTGACAAAATGGGTCTGGTTGGATATAATAATAAAGCACTGTTCAAGTGCACGAAATAAATATGGCGGTATAGCTCAGTTGGCTAGAGCATTCGGTTCATACCCGAAGTGTCACCGGTTCAAATCCAGTTACCGCTACCATGTTACAGAGTTTCGCTAAGATAAGGGGGACGGTTGTCCGCAGTAGTGGATGACGAAAGTCGGAGGTTTTAGCGAAGCTCTGTATTTCTAAGGCCCGTTGGTCAAGCGGTTAAGACACGGCCCTTTCACGGCTGTAACATGGGTTCGATTCCCGTACGGGTCATAAAAAAACTCCCAATCTCAGGATTGGGAGTTTTTTTTATGCAACCCGTCCGAGGAATCGAACAGCACGGCCGTCCGCAGACGGCAACAGACAGCCCAGTGGGCTGTCTGTTAGTGCGCGGGTCCGAGAGAATCAGGAACGTCTCCAGAGCGAGACTACTGTTGATGATATCATTCCCGGTATTTTTCCATCATCTCTTTGAACAGCACCGCCGGAGAGGGCGGTGTGTAGGTGATGGCGTTGGCACCTGCGGCAATGGTCTCGGCAATGCTTTCTCCGGTTTTGCCGCCGCTGGCAATGATGGGAATGTCCGGGAACTGCTCCCGGATCCGCCGCACGACCTGGGGCGTCTCGGTGCTGCAGGCGACATTCAGGATGGAAGCGCCTGCATCCAGCCGTGCCTGGATGTCGGTATCGGCCTTTGTCACGGTGATGATGACTGGGATATCCACCACCCGGGAAACGGCCAGCAGATTCAGGTCCGAGATGGGGGAGTTGAGCACAACGCCCATGGCGCCCTGCCCCTCCACATCCTGGGCCAGCTGCAGGGTGCGCATCCCCTTGGTGGTGCCGCCTCCGACGCCGCAGAAGACCGGGATGTAAGAAGCCTGAATGATGGCATGGCTGATGGCCTGCTGAGGTGTGAATGGATAAACGGCAAATACGGCGTCTGCGTCACAATTGCGGATGATCGCAAGATCGGTGGTGAAAACAAAGCTTTTGAGCCGCCGCCCGTTGACCACGATGCCGCTGGCGGAATAAACTTCCTGCGGCATCCGGAGAATGTGCCGCAGGCGGCTTTCTACATTGGGAGAGGTCTTCTTTTCGGTTCCCATGGATGTGCCCTCCTGAGTCATTTTCTGGAATGGAATGAAATACAGTATAAGGAAGATCCTCCGCAAAATCAAGAAACAGGCCGTGAACAAACTGCAACAAAAAATCCCGTCGTGTCCGTTGTCCGGATGCGGCGGGATGCTTTGTTTTCTGCAGGATTCAGCGGTTGGCCTTGTGGAGATAGTCCAGGATATCTTCCGGCGTCCGGGCCAGTGCGTCTGCGCCGACGGCGGTGAGCTCTGCTTCGCCCCGGAAACCCCAGAGCACGCCCATGGCGGGCAGGTGGGCGTTGTGGCCGGTGAGGATGTCCACATCGCTGTCTCCAATGAAAAGTGTCGTCTTGGGGTCCGCCCCGATGTCCTGCATCAGGGCATAGACGCCAGCCGGGTCGGGTTTGGTGGGCACGCCTTTGCGGCTGCCCCGGATGACCGTGAACTTGCCCTTGCCAAAGTAATGCTCCACGATCTTTCCACAAAACTCGTCGGCCTTGTTGGAAAAGACGGCCGTCTGGATGCCCTCGGTCTGCAAAGCGTCCAACAGCTCTGCCATGCCGGGGTACGGGGCGGTCTTGTCCTCTTTGTGGGCATCATACCGGGCGCTGAATGCTGCCAGCGTGGCCGCCAGCTGTTCCGGCGTGCGGGCGCTCTCCGGGGAGAAACGTTCTACCAGTTTGGGGATGCCATTGCCCACAAAGTGCTTGTAAGTTTCTACGGAAAAGGTCGGCCAGCCGTTCTGGGTACAGACCCAGTTGGCCGCGTCGGCCAGGTCGTCGATCGTGTTGAGCAGGGTGCCGTCCAGATCAAATAAAATCGTTTTTATCATAGGGATTCCTTCTTTTTAAATTCTTGGCTCTCTCGTCGAAAGACTCCCTCCGGCCGGAGGGAGATGTCGCAACGCGACAAAGGGGGGATAAGCTGGCGCAAAGCGCCTGAGAGGGGATGTTTCAGTGTGATTCCTGTTCCAGGAAACGCACTACGGCGTTTGCCTCCGCCAGCGGGATGCTCCGCACCTTGAGCCGCACCTGCCCGGGGAAGATCAGGGTCAAGTTGGTGCGCCGGACATTGGCCGCCCAGGGAGATTGGAACCCCATCAGGCAGAGGTCCGGGTGGAAGACGCAGATGCAGTGCAGGTAGACACCCTCCTGCCGCCGCAGGGTCACTTTGCCCTCCCGCAGCCAGATGCCCTCCCGGGTGTAGCCCATCACGGCCCCGCAGAGCAGCACAAAGAAGAAAACGGTGGGGATGAGCAGCGTCACGGTCATGGCGGGCAGGACGGTGACAGACACCAGCGAGAGCAGGGCGCAGAGCACAAAGGGGATGCCGACCGGTGCAAAAAAGATGAGGCTGCGCTGGGTGGTGTCGGCCCGGACGTCCGGTGGCATCTGGAATTCCGGCAGCAGCTCCCGGAACAGTGCCTCGCCGCCGGAGCGGTAGACGAAGAGCGGAAGCTCCGGCGTGCAGCAGCCCGCCGTGACAAACACCGGCCAGCGCTTGAGCACCCGGGCCGCCGGGGAGACCCGGACGTCGGCATAGCTGATCTGGGCCGATCGCACCCGGCACTCAAAGCAGTTGATCCAGCCGCCCCGGTTCCCGATCTGCGTTGCCGTGTGCCAGACCTCGTAGTGCACGGCCTGGGCAAAGCTGCGTGCCAAACTGGCCCCGAACAGTGCCGTTGCCAGCGTCAGCAGCCAGGCCGCGCCCGCCGGCAGCCACCGGGCTGCAAAGGCCGCCAGATGCCCAAGATGGGCAAACGCCAGCGTCTCAGCATCCAGCGGGAGCTGCCGCGTCTGCCGGATGGCCAGCGCCACCAGCGCCAGCGTGGAAATGCCGTTGGCTCCCAGCAGTACCAATGCGGCCCGCTCACTCCCGGCGGGGGTGTGGAGGGTAGGCGTTTCAATGGGGAGCAGGCGGTCCGCCAGCTCCCGGGCGTCGGCCCGGCGCAGGCAGAGGGTGATAACATGCTTCTGCGGCTGCCCGGTGGGGTAGAGGGTGATCTTTGTCGCCCCGCCCAGCCGGAACAGCGCGGGCCGCTCCAGCGTCAGGGCCGCCAGCGCTTCCCCCCGGATGGTCGTGTCCAGTTTGAACAGTAGCTTCCAGCGCAGGTGCAGGACTCCGGCCTCGTCCAACTGCCAGCTGCTGAAGCGCAGGATGACCCAGCTCACCCCGCAGAGCAGGGCAAACAGGATGGCGTCCTGCCGCAGAGCCGTCCAGAACGCGGGCCAGTTCCGCTCAAACAGCACGTTGACGAGGGGAATGAGGTAGACCGCCAGCGTTTTGCGCAGAAAGCGCAGGGCTGCAAAGGGGTGGAAGTGCTTTTCTTCTGTTGGAAAGCTGGGCCGCGGGTTGGGCGTTGTCATGGCAGCTCCTCCGCCAGTGCGTGGGCCAGCGCCCCGGCCTGCGCGGCGGGGACAGCGGGCAGGAACATCCGGGAGCCGGGGGCCGAGATGATGAGCACCGAGGCCCCGGCCAGCCGCAGCAGCGGGGTGCGCAGCTGCTGGACGCCCGTGACGGCCCGGCGGGGGAACACCTGCCGCACCGGCAGCACGATGCCGGAATACACCGTCAGGGTGCGGGCCCCCAGCACCGCTGCAAAGCTGCAGGCCCGGCACCGCGCCAGAAACACCAGCACGGCCCAGAGCGCGGCAAACACAAGGCCGGGCAGAATGCCCTGCCAGAACACGAACGGCGCGGCCAGCAGGCCGGGCACCGCCGCCCAGACACAGAGCACCGCCCGGCCTTTGGGCGGGATGATGACGGCCGTGCGCCGCAGCTCCCGCTCTGTCACTTGTCGGTCAGGCCCCAGGCCTCGGTCAGGAGGTGGAGGGAGTCGTCCTGCGTCAGGCAGAGGATGCGGTCCCAGGGCAGCAGCACCGTGTTGCCGTGGGGGATGATGAACTCCGTGTCGCGGGTGATGCTGACCAGAATGGTGTCGCCCGGGATGGGAATTTCCATCACCTGCTTGCCCGCAAACTGGAAATCCGCCGGCAGCAGGATCTCATTCAGGCTGGCGGTGCCGCCGCCCAGGCTCAGCAGCTGGCGGATGTTGTCCGTCTCGATCTCCCGCTCCAGAATGTGGCTCAGGTTGTCGGTGCCGCAGACCACGGTGTCCACGCCCAGAGTGTGGAGCAGGCCCCGGTTTTTGGGGTTGGAGGCCCGGGCCACGGTGCGGTTCACGCCAAACTCCTGCTTGGCGATCTGGCAGGCCACCAGGTTGTCCTCGTCGGAGCCGGTCACGGCCACAAAGGCGTCGCAGCTGGCCACGTCGGCGGTGCGCAGGGTGTCGGTGCTGATGGAGTTCCCGCAGATGACCGAGATGTCCAGCGTATCGGCCAGCATCCGGCACTGAGCCTCCACCGGCTCAATGATGACCACCTTGTGGCGGTTGGCCAGCAGATTCTGGGCCAGATACCGCCCCACCCGGCCGCCGCCTGCAATACAAACTTTCATATCAATACCTCTTATTACAGAATGTAGTAAAACCCCTCAGCCGCCTGCGGCGACAGCCGTTCCCCTTTCGGCACTTCCGTGCCACCTCCCCCGGCCGGGGGAGTCTTTCCTGGCAGGGGAGCCCTTGGCAGAGAGATTTCGTTTTCGATGAACCCAATGGAGTCTGCTTGGAAACAAAACGGACTGCCAAAGCCTCTCCTGACAGGAGAGGTGGCATCGAGCGAAGCGATGATGACGGAGAGGTTACTTGGACAGCGCCCGGAACACTGCCTGCTCGGTGAGGATGGTGGGGCAGATGGTCTCAAGGCCGTAGTATTTGTGGTACAGGATCTGCAAATGAGGGTCAGACACCCGGCAGATGACTTTCTCCCGCCGGAAGATGTTTTTGGCGATCTGCGCCGCCATCAGGTTGACGGAGTCGTCCTCGCTGACGGCTGCCACGGCGTCGCAGTTCTCAATCCCGCCCTGCTTGAGGACGTCCGGGTCGGTGGGGTCGCCCACAAGGGCCGCCCCGCCAAAGGAATAATCGTCGAAGCCGTCCAGCCGCTTGAGCTGCTCGGAGTCCCTTTCCACCAGCGAGATGTCGTGGCCAATGCGCTCCAGGTCGCGCACCAGCGCGGCGCCTACCTGGTCGCAGCCGATCACCAGAATGTTCATGGAAGTCACCTCATGTTATCAACTTTATCAACTGTTCAAAACTCGCAAAAAAGCCGTTTATGGGTTCGATGTGATCTGAAACCAGTATACCACATTTATACCGGGAGATAAATACAGCACGGCCGGGAAAAATTTCGCATTCCGCGTGCGCTGGGGCATAGAGTATGGTATACTGATAGCTGCAAAATCCAAAAAGCGACAATAAGCGCGGTGTGCGTTTCAGGAGGAAACCATGTTTTTAGAGATATTGAAAGCCATTTTAATGGGCGTCGTGGAGGGCATTACCGAGTGGCTGCCCATCTCGTCCACGGGCCATATGATCCTTGTGGAGCAGATCATCCGGTTCAACGCCAGCGAAGAGTTCCTGTCCATGTTCCGGGTGGTCATCCAGCTGGGTGCCATCCTGGCCGTGGTGGTGCTGTTCTGGCATAAGCTGTGGCCCTTTGGCCTCCAGCATGGCCGGGTGGTCTCCAAGCCCCAGGTCTGGCAGCTGTGGTTCAAGGTGGTGGCTGCCACCCTGCCCGTGCTGGTCATCAGCCCGCTGGACGACTGGATGGAGGCCCGCTTCTACAATTACATCACCGTGGCCGCCATGCTGATCTTGTACGGCGTGCTCTTTATTCTGGTGGAAAACCGCCGCACCACGCCCCATGTCACCCGTCTGGAGCAGATCACCTACCGGGAAGCCTTTCTCGTGGGCGTGTGGCAGATGCTGGCCATCATCCCCGGCACCTCCCGCTCCGGTGCCACCATCGTGGGCGGCCTGCTGCTGGGCCTCTCCCGTGCCTGCGTGGCCGAGTTCACGTTCTTCCTCGCCATCCCGGTCATGGCCGGTGCCTCCCTGCTCAAGGTGGTCAAATTCGTCCTCTCCGGCGCTGCCATGACCGGCACCGAAGTGGCCGTTCTCGTGGTGGGCTGTGTGGTTGCTTTTGTGGTCAGCCTGGCTGCCATCCGCTTCCTGATGGATTACGTCAAACGCCACAACTTCAAGTTCTTCGGCCTCTACCGCATCGTGCTGGGCGCCATCGTCCTGGCTGTGGCCGCCATTACGGCCATCGCATAAAACAAAATCAAAAATGCATCTCAGGGCCGCCCGTTGGGCGGCCCTTTTGTGTTGCCCGCAAGGTGTGTATTTGTCATGTTGCACCATATAAAATGAAGATTTTTGCAGAAACCGACAAAATTATTGGATTCCCTTGACAGAGTGGCCGGGGGGGGGGGTAAGATGAGCGTACAAAGCAATGACATTTGGGGTTTTTTGTTTTGGAATTGAATCAAAAAACAGGAGGAATTCAATCATGAGATTATCGAAAAGAATTGCCGCAGTTGCTCTGGCTGCGGTCATGGCTGTTTCTATGTTGACTGCCTGCGGCGGTGGTGGCGGCGGCAGCAATGGTGGCTCCAGCTCTTCTGGCAGCAACAATGGCAGCTCTTCCAGCAGCTCTTCGAGCAGCGGCGCCAGCTCTGGCAGCAGCTCCGGTTCGTCCAGCAGCTCCAGCTCTAGCAGCAGCTCCAGCTCTTCCGGCACAACTACGGATGAGGGAACTACCACTTTAAGCAAGAGCCGTACGGGTATTATCGTTAATAACGTGCTGAAAAATCGTCAGGTTTGCATTGTTCTCGTAAATGATGAGTATGACGAAGATAATAAAACCTATCCTCAGCAGACACTGGCACTGAGAGGAAAGAGTATTTATCAGAAAACAGCAAATGAGAGCGGTGACACTGTTTTTTCGGAATTGATCAATGACGGAGAAACAAATAAGGGTTATTATGTCTCGTACCCGGAGAGCGCAGAGTATCAGGGTATAAAAGAGTGGTACACTAAAAATGGGTGCAATACGGATAAAATGACGGTTCCGTATTATGCGGAATTTCCCTATGATCCTGATAAGGAAGGTGCTTCGCTCAACAACTTTGACCAGAACCAGAAAGTAGAACTTGGAACCTATACCTATAAGAAAAACGGGGCTGTCTATCATTCTGAAACTGTGACGGATAAACATGGTAACAAGAGTATTTACTGCTATGATAATAGTGGCAGTTTGAAACTGCTTGTCGAGCGCACCGTTGATAAAGAAACCGGAAAGGTTGATGAGAGCATTGCCATTGTAAAGTCTATTACTTACAGTGTAAATCCGTCGCTGTTTAAGCTCAACCCGAATGCTAAAAAGCTGGACGAGCTGATTGTGCCTCCTACCACCTAAAAAGAGTTCTAATGAACGCCCCGCAGCTCACCCCTGCGGGGCATTTTCATGCAAAAAAATCACCCTGAACCCAACTTTACCTTTATTGCGCCTCTATTCCCAGTGTGTTATAATCAAAACCAAGAGAGAACCCTGCGGCGGGGAGTGCGCCGCAACTGCAAAACAGAGGAGAAAACAATGGAAGCATCGACTGTTTACTATACCGACTTCCGGTGTCCGGTGGGCACCAGTCTGACGGAAAAGCTGCGTCGGCTGTGCCTGGCGGCTGGCATCAAGAACATCGACATGGACGGCAAGTTCGTGGCCATCAAGATGCACTTTGGGGAGCTGGGCAACCTGGCGTTCCTGCGCCCCAACTACGCCAAAGTGGTGGCCGACCTGTGCAAGGAGCAGGGCGGCCTCCCGTTCCTGACCGATTGCAACACCCTCTACCCGGGCAGCCGCAAAAACGCGCTGGAGCACCTGACCTGCGCCCAGACCAACGGCTTCTGGCCCATGACCACGGGCTGCCAGATCCTGATCGGCGACGGCCTGCGCGGCACCGATGAGGTCGAAGTGCCGGTGCCCAACGGTGAGTACTGCAAGACGGCCAAGATCGGCCGCGCCATCATGGACGCCGATATCTTCATCAGCCTGACCCACTTCAAGGGCCACGAGTCCACCGGTTTTGGCGGTACCCTCAAGAACATCGGCATGGGCTGCGGCTCCCGCGCGGGCAAGATGGTGCAACACGCTGCCGGACACCCGGAGGTGCAGGAGGGGCTGTGCCGTGGCTGCCACCGCTGCGCAAAGGAGTGCGGCTCCGACGCCATTACGTACAACGAGCAGAACAAGGCCGTCATCGACCAGGACAAGTGCAAGGGCTGCGGCCGCTGCATCGGTGCCTGCAACTATGACGCCATCTATTCCCAGTGCGACAGCGCCAATGAAATGCTGGACCGCAAGATGGCCGAGTACGCCGCTGCCGTCTGCGCGGGCCGTCCCTGCTTCCACATCAGCCTGGTGCAGGATGTCAGCCCCAACTGCGACTGCCACGGTGAGAACGACGCGCCCATCCTGCCGGATATCGGCATGTTTGCCTCCTTTGACCCGGTGGCACTGGATCAGGCCTGCGTGGACGCCTGTCTGGCAGCCCAGCCCCTGCCCAACAGCCAGCTGGGCCAGAACCTGGCCAAGTCCGACTGGAAGTGCTACCACGACAACTTCAAGGATTCCAACCCGAACATCGAGTGGAAAGCCACTCTGGAGCAGGCGGAGAAGATCGGCATGGGCAGCCGGAAGTATACGCTGAAAAAAGTCTAAAACGGCAAAAAAGCAAAAAAGGGGCATCGTGCACTGCACGATGCCTCTTTTGCGTGTTGCTCAAAATTCGCCCTTTGCCTCGGGGGTCAGGCGGTCAATGACGTCCTGCAAAGCGTCCCAGTTCTTTTCGGAGCAGCCGGGCAGGTCGGCGGGGTCCAGGCCGGCATCCTCAATGCGGCCGGAAAGGCTGTCCTTATCGGTCAGCAGGGCGTTGGCGTCGTCCTTGATGAGGGGCCAGGCCTCGGCAAAGCTCTCCTGGTCCATGGAGTCCAGCGCGTCGTACCATTGGCTGAACGCGTCCTCAATGGCGTCGGTGGTGCGGCTGGTCAGGTTGGTCTGTTCGGCCCACTGGAGCAGGGAAGCCGCCGCCAGCACGGATTTCAGGGAGCAGCCGGAAACGCCGGGGCCCCAGCCCAGGCAGGGCTCAAAGGCATCGGACGTGCCCGTGATGCTGAACAGCGAGTTCTCATCAAAATTCGGGCGCAGGCCGGAGGTGTTGGCCTCGTTGGTGGTGCTGGGGATGTTCTCGCTGGACGCGCTGGCCGAGCTGTTGGCCGGGGCGGAAGCGGAGCCAGTGCTGCCGCTGGCGGCGGTGTCGCAGCCAGCCAGCAGGCAGAGGGCCAGTGCCGCGCAGAGCAGCAGCGAAACGAACCGTTTTTGGATCATGGCGGATTCCTCCTTTTATCAATGCCCGGCGCGCCGCCGGGGGAGCATTTTGGGTCTTACTTCTAGTATACTGTTCTCCCCGGCGGTTGTCAATCGGCGCTCGTGGGACGAATTTCAACTGCGATTGACCTTTAAAGCAGAAGCAGTTATAATAGGCACCGAACGTGAATCCAACAAAAATCCAACGGATATAAAACCAAGGAGCATCGTATGAACCACGAATTTTCCATCGACGGCCTGTTCGACTTCCTGAACGCCGGCGTCAGCGCGTTCCACTCCACCGCGGCGGCGGCAGCCATCCTCGAAGAGAACGGCTACCAGAACTGCCCTGAGAGTGCTGCCTGGCAGCTGGCTCCGGGAGGCAAATATTATACCACCCGCAACGGCTCTGCCATCATGGCATGGCGGATGCCCAAGGGCCCGCTGACCGGCTGGCACGCGGCGGCCAGCCACAGCGATTCGCCCACCTGGCGGGTCAAGAAACTGGACTGCGCCGAGGATAAAGTGTTTGCCAAGGCGGAGACCGAGGGTTACGGCGGCATGATCATGCCCTCCTGGCTGGACCGCCCCCTGAGCGTGGCCGGCCGCGTGCTGGTGGAGACGGAAAGCGGCATTGAGAGCCGTCTGGTCCACCCGGACCGCGCCGTGGCCTGCATCCCCAACCTCTGCATCCACTTCAACCGTGACCTGAACAACGGCATGAAGTATAACCCCCAGGTCGATCTGCAGCCCATCTTCGGCGCGGCAGGCGGCAGCCTGCGGGCTGTGTTGGCGCGGGAAGCCGGTGTCAAGCCCGAAGAGATCGTGGACGCCGACATCGTCCTCTGCACCCGGGAGAAAGCCGAGCGTCTGGGCCTGAACGGCGAGTATTTCATGTCTGGCCGCATCGACGACCTGGAGTGCGCCTACACCACCCTGTGGGGCTTTTTGCAGGGCCGCGGCGAGGAAGAGGGCCGCGGCGATGTCTGGGTCATGTTTGATAACGAGGAAGTCGGTTCCTCCAGCCGTCAGGGGGCCTGCGGCACCCTGTTTGCAGACGTGCTCTCCCGCGTGGAGGAGAGCCTGGGCGTGACGAAAGAGCAGAGCATCCGCGCCCGCACCAACACCCTGCTGCTGAGTGCCGATAACGGCCACGCCACCCACCCCAACCACCCCGAGAAGAGCGACCCCGCCAACCCCGTCGTCATGGGCGGCGGCGTCCTGCTCAAGACCAACGCCAGCCAGAAATACACCACCAGCGGCTTTACCGGGGCCGCGTTCAGCGCCATCTGCAAAAAGGCGGGCGTCCCCGTCCAGACCTTTGCCAACCGCGCCGATGTGCCGGGCGGCTCCACGCTGGGCAACCTGCTGGGCCATCAGATTTTGATGCCCATGGTGGACATCGGCCTGGGCCAGCTGGCCATGCACTCCGCCATGGAGACCGCCAGCTGCGCCGATGCCGAGTACATGGCAAAGGCCGTGGCCGCCTACTATAACACCCCCATCTTCCAGCCGAAAGACGGGGAGTGGAAGCTGGGCCTGTGAGCGGCACGGTCGGGCGGTTTGCCCCCAGCCCCAGCGGGCGGCTCCACTTGGGCAACCTGGCCTGCAGCCTGCTGGCCTGGCTGAGTGCGAAGCATCAGGGCGGAAAGATCGTCCTCCGCATTGAGGATCTGGACGCCGAGCGCTGCCCTCGCAAATATGCCGACCAGCTGGAAGAAGACCTGAGCTGGCTGGGCCTTGTCTGGGACGAGGGCGGCAGCCACGGCGGGCCCCACGGCCCCTATTACCAGAGCGAGTGCGCCCCCGTCTATGAGGAGGCCTACGCGAAGCTGGCTGCGCAGGGGCTGGTGTACCCGTGTTTCTGCTCCCGCTCCCAGCTCCATGCCGCCAGCGCGCCCCATACCTCGGACGGCAACGTCATCTATCCCGGCACCTGCCGGGACCTGACGCCGGAGGAGATCGCCGAGAAGCGGAAGCACAAAGCCCCGGCTTACCGGGTCAGGGTGCCGGACGAGAATGTCCGCTTTGTGGATGGCTGCATGGGCCCCCACACCGAGAACCTCCTGCGGGACTGCGGGGATTTCTACCTCCGCCGCGCCGACGGCGTGTTTGCTTACCAGCTGGCCGTGGTGGTGGACGACGCCCGGATGGGCGTTACCGAGGTGGTGCGGGGAGCCGACCTGCTCTCCTCCACGGCCCGGCAGCTTTACCTGTACCGTCTGCTGGGGCTCAAAGCGCCCCGCTTTGCCCACTGCCCGCTGCTGCTGGCCCCGGATGGCCGCCGCCTCTCCAAGCGGGATGGCGACCAGAGCCTGGAAAACCTCCGTGCCAAGTACACGGCGGAGGAGATCGTGGGCAGGCTGGCCTATGTGTATGGCCTGCAGCCCGAGCCTGCTCCCCGCACACCGGAGAGCCTGATTACAGATTTCAGCTGGGAGAATGTGCCCAAAGAAGATATCTGCCTGCCGGAAAATTTATTCTAACAAAAAACGCCTGTTCCCTTGCGGGAGCGGGCGTTTTTGGATCTATAAGGCATCTAAAAGGCATCTAAGAAAAATTACAGGCGCTCCGGCACGCGGCTGGTGTCGTTGTCCCGGAGGGTCATGGCCGAGTCGAGGACAAGGGCCAGCAGAATGCCCATCATCACATCAATGCAGCTGTGCTGTTTGAGCAGCACGGTGGCCAGCACGATGGACACGCAGAGCACGGCCGCCGCCGGGCGCATCCAGCGGCGCTGCGGGGCATCGAAGATGCGGCTGCGGTAGTAGGCCAGCATCAGCGTTACCGAATTGAAGACATGGATGGAGGGGCAGACGCTGGTGGGCGTATCTGTCGCGTAGAGCAGCCGCACGGCCTGCGCGAAAATATCATTGCCATACACCCGGTAGGGCCGCAGGTAGAGCCCCGTGGGCAGGACGATATAGCAGGCCAGTGCAAAGGTCATGCCCGCAAACAAAGGCAGGCAGAGCCGCCAGAAGTCTGCACGGGGCGCTTTCCAGAGCAGATAGAACAAAGTGAACGGGATCCAGACGAACCACGCCAGATACGGCACGATGGCGTATTTGCAGAACGGGATGAAATCGTCCAGCCGACAGTGGACCCAGATGTCCGGCACCGTGATATGGACTTCCAGCCAGTGGAAGACGGTGAGATAAAAGACCATGTAAAACGCCATGAACCAGACGGGATGGCGGGAAAACCAATTACGCATCAAAACACTTCCTTTGTGCGGGGTGGTTGAAATATCTTTCAACGGCAAAAAATTATACGCCCCAATTATGAAAAATACAAGACGAAAACTGGACAACACTCCTAAAATAGTGCTCCAGATTTTGTGCAAGGCTGACGAAAAAGCCCCTCTGTCTTCTCATACGGGACAGAGGGGCAAAATCTTGCATCAAAAAATGTGAAACTTTAAATCACGTGCTGTTCCAGCCACTTGCCCCGCACAAAGCGGACCATAAAGCAGACGGAGCGGAACACCCAGTCCAGGAACATGCCCATCCAGATGCTGAGCAGCTGGCCGTGGAAGCAGAGCACCATCAGGTAGCAGAAGCCCACCCGGAACACCCACATGGACACGATGCTGACCGACATGGTAAACGAGGCGTCACCTGCCGCGCGGAGGATGTTGGGCAGGGTAAAGCTGGAGGGCCAGAAGAAGATCGAGAAGATGTTGAACCACTGCATCACCTGCAGGGCCATGGCCTGCGCTTCCGGCGAGAGATGGAAGAGGGTCAGCGCCAGCTGGTCCGCAAAGAAGAACGCCGACAGGTTCATGATCCAGGCACCCGCATAAGCCAGCAGCAGCAGGCGGCGGGCGTACCAGACAGCCTGCTCTTTCTCGCCTGCGCCCAGGCACTGGCCCACCACGGTGAGCACGGCAAGGCCCACGGCGCTGGCCGGGATGTTGAGGAACGTGGAGGTGGTGTTGGCCACGGCGTTGGCGGCAATGGCGGCGGTACCCAGGGTGCTGGTCAGGCTGGCCACCGACAGCTTGCCGATCTGGAACATGCCGTTCTCAATGCCGGCCGGGATGCCCACCCGCAGGATGCGCTGGATGAGCCTGCCGTTTGGCCGGAGAGCGGCAAGACCCTCGATGCGGAGCATGCAGCCGGGCTTTTGCAGCAGGAAAAGCACCGCGATGCAGGCAATGGCGCGGGAGACCAGGCTGGCGAGGGCCGCGCCCAGCACGCCCATCCCGAAGCCAAAGATGAGGATGGCGTTGCCGCCGATGTTGACAACGTTCATCACCAGGCTGGACATCATGCTCACCTTGCTGTTGCCCTGCGCCCGGAACAGTGCCGCACCGGCGTTGTACAGGCCAATGAACGGGTAGCTCAGGGCTGAGAGCAGGAAATAGGTCTCGGCGTAGCGCATGACGTCGGCGTCGATGGAGCCGAAGATGCCCCGCAGGATGGCGTGCCGCCCCACCACGACCACGGCGGCCACGGCCAGGCTGAACACCGAGAGGATGAACAGGATCTGCGCGGCGGAGGCCCGGGCGTTTTTCTCTTCCCGGTGGCCGATGTACTGGCTGGCGACTACCGCGCCGCCGGTGGCCAGCGCGCTCATGATCTGGATCATCAGGGTGTTGAACGTGTCAACGAGGCTCACGCCCGAGACAGCCGCCTCGCCGACGGAGGAAACCATCAGGGTGTCGGCCAGGCCAATGGTCACACTGAGTGCCTGCTCGGCGATGAGGGGCAGCAGCAGGGCCGTCAGCTGCCTGCGGGTAAACAGCGGTTGGGAATTGAATTTTGTGGACGTCATGGTTCCTCCTATGTGCCCTCTCAGTCTCGCTTCGCTCGACAGGCATCCTCCTTTTGTCGCTTACGTGACATCTCCCTCCGGCCGGAGGGAGTCTTTTCCAAAGGGGTGAGCCCTTGGCAAAGAGATGTCGCTTGCGGGGATTGCCAAGGCCTCTCACTTTGGGAGAGGTGGCATCGTGCCAGCGATGACGGAGAGGGCTAGCATGGTAAAGTATCAATCGTAACTTAATCATACAGCGCCCTCTTCCAAAAAACAATAGATGTATACAAGTTTCTCGCAAAATTTTAAGGAAAACTCCCGCTCCATGCGGTTTACCCCCGCCCGCACTTGTGTTAAAATGGGATGCAGAGGGAGCGCCTTTCGGCTCCCCGGCAGCCGCTGTGCAGGAGCGGCCGCGCAAAGCAAGCACACACGAAGCGAAGAAGAAGATTGAAACAACCCACAAGGGGGCAAGAACAACCATGCCAAAAGCAGCCCACAAAGTCGTGGTCATCGGGCATCGCAACCCGGACACCGACTCCATCTGCTCTGCCATTGCCTATGCGGAGCTCAAGAATAAAACCAGCTCTCTGGTCTGCGAGCCGCGCCGCGCGGGCCGCATGAACCAGGAGACGGAATTCGTGCTCAAAAAGTTCGGGGTCACACCGCCCCGGATGTGTACCGATGTCAACCCCAAGATCCGGGACGTGGATTTCCGTGAGATGCCCGGCATCAACGGCAGCACCAGCCTGCGCAAGGCCTGGGAGATCATGCGCGACAAGCAGATCGACACCCTGCCCATCACGGACGCCGACAACGAGCTGCTGGGCCTCATCACGGTCAAGGATATCGCCACCGCCAACATGGACGTGTTCGATACCGAGGTGCTGGCCAAGAGCCGCACGAGCTATAAGAATATTCTGGAGACGCTGGGCGGCACCATGGTGGTGGGCGACGAAAACGCCGTCTGCACCACGGGACATATCAAGATCGGCACCGCCACCCCGGAAATGCTGGAAAGCGCCGTGGAAAAAGGCGACATCGTGATCCTGACCAACCGCTACGAGAGCCAGCTCTGCGCCATTGAGAAAGAGGCTTCGCTCCTCATCATCTGCAACGGGGCCAAGGTGGGCCGTACCATCCAGCGCATCGCCGAGGAAACGGGCGTGGCCATCATGTCCGTTGCCTGCGACAGCTACGCCGCCGGTAAGCTGATGAGCCAGTGCGCGCCCATCTCCTATTACATGACAAGAGAGGATATCGTCAAATTCACCCTCGTCACCCCGGTGTCGGACGTCACCCGCGTTATGACCAAGGTGCGCCACCGGTATTTCCCGGTGCTGGATGAGGACGGCAAATACTGCGGCATGGTCAGCCGCCGCAACATCATTGCCCTGCGCAAGCGCCGCATTATTCTGGTGGATCACAACGAGGCCACTCAGGCCGTGGAGGGTTTTGACCAGGCCGAAATTCTGGAGATCATCGACCATCACCGCATCGGCAGCCTGGAAACGGACGGCCCGGTTTACTTCCGCAACCAGCCGGTGGGCTGCACCGCCACCATCATCACCCAGATGTACGATGAAAACGGCGTGGAGATCGAGCCCAAGATCGCGGGCCTGCTGCTGGCAGCCATCCTCTCGGACACGCTGGTGTTCCGCAGCCCCACCTGCACCCCCATTGATGTGGCCGCCGCCAAGCGGCTGGCCAAGATCGCGGGTGTGGACATCGACGAGTTTGCCCTTGAGATGTTTGAGGCAGGCGAGAATCTGGCCGGCAAGACCGCGGAGGAAGTCTTCCTGCAGGATTTCAAGGTGTTCATGTGCGGCGATGTCCGCTTTGGCGTGGCACAGGGCAGCTACATGACCCGCAAGAACCTCCAGGCGGCCCAGAAACTGCTCCAGCCCTACCTCGAAGAGGCCCGCAACAAGCAGAATGTGGAAGACCTCTACATGCTGCTGACCGACGTGCCCAAGGAGGAGAGCGTGGTCATCTGCGCGGGCCGCCATGCCGACGAGATGCTCCGCAGCGGCTTTGAGATCGAGCCCGCCGCCGACGACAGCTGGACCCTGCCCGGCGTGGTCAGCCGCAAAAAGCAGTTCATCCCCGCCTTGATGACGGCATATCAGGAGCTGTAAAACCTCTCAGTCCATGCTTCGCATTGCCAGCTCCCGATGAGGGGAGCCCTTGGCAGGCCGGGCAGGCTTGCGCGTATTGGAAAACTGCCGGGCCCTGCGGTGAGACGCGGCAGCAGCAGGAGGTTGACAATGTTTGAATTTTTGAAAGACAAAAAAGGGGAGCCGCCCGCTCTGCCCGAGGGCACGGTGCGGCGGCACTATTCCATCGAGGGCCGGGTGCAGGGCGTGGGCTTCCGTTACCGGGCCCGGTATGCGGCCCAGAGCCTGGAGCTGACCGGTTGGGTGGAAAACGAGGACGACGGCTCCGTCACGCTGGAAGTCCAGGGCGACCCCGTCAAATTTCGGAAACTGTTTGCCCTCATCCAGCGCAGCGATTATATCCAGATCACCGCCATCCGCCAGAAAGACATTGCCCCCGACCCCTGGGAGCGCGGCTTCTCGGTGCGCGGCTATTAAACACAAAACTTAAAGCCCCCGGAACACCGCGTTCCGGGGGCTTTTCAGTTTAGCCTGCAACGTTTTTGTGGAGGGAGAGCCGCCCGGAGGGGAGCATTCCGGGAAAGCTGAGGAGCAGCCAGAGTGCCGTTGGCCGCCAGACCGGATGCCTGCGACGCAGGTCCAGCGGACAGAGAAGCGGTTCCTGGCTGGCGGGAAAATAGGGCCGGTGCACAGAGAGCTTCTTTCTTCTGGTTTCTGAACATAGCATAGCATACAATCGTGGTAGAATTGTGTAATTTGCGGAAATTCTTGGGGCGATTTTTCCCAAAAAAGAATGTCAAAATGCAGCAATTTTATTGACACTTTGCGCGGTGTGTGCTAAAATCAACTTAATTTTGAGGGGTTTGCCCGCGCGTACTCGTTTACGCACCGGCACAGGCCCCGGAAGATTGCCAGAGCCGCGGCGCGTTGCAAAGCACCGCTCTGGAAATAGGGGAGCGCCTCGCGGGCCAGCAGAGCAGCAACAGCTGTTCGGTTGGCCCGTGCTTTTTTATTTCGAAAGCCTACGCCAAGGCTTATGGTGTAAAGGCGAAAGAAGCACAGCTGGTCAAGGGTGTCGGCGTCTCCGCCAAAAAGCTGGAGGATGGCACCTACTGCTTTGTGCTTACCCTTGATATGCTCTTCTGACCCTTTTACAGAATGGAACCGCACCCCGCCCCGAGGAGTACCCCCCGCTCCCCGGGGCTTTTTGTCGTTATGGCAAAAGCGTGGCAAATGTGGTACAATAAAAACTGGATTTTATCGAAAGAAAGGAAGCTTCTGATGCAGCTGTTTGAACTGGTCAGCCCCAAGCTTTTCCGCCCGCTGGCGGGGCCCAACCGGGCTTATTATGCGGAGCTGCTGCTTTTGCTGTGGGAGGAGTGCCGCCACACGGCGGATTACAGCCTCTCCCGGGCGGAAGCCGTCTCCCGGGCGGAGGATTACTTTGCCGCCGTGGCAAAGCCGCTGGCGCTGGATGCCGATGGGGCGGGGGATGAGGACGAACAGCCCACCCGGGACCCGCATCTGCTGGCGCTGGGCTTTCTGCTCCGCCTCCGCCGCACCGGCTGGCTGGAAGAGCAGCCCGGCAGCTATGAGGAAGAGCCCACCCTCGCCTTTGTGCCCGAGGTGACGCCGCTGCTGGAGGCGCTGGAGGAGATCCTGAACCCCCGCGTCGTCACCTACACGGGCAAGCTTTACAAAGCCTGGCAGCTGCTGCGGGGCATCGGGGAAGAAAAGAGCCCCTACGAGAATGTCCTGCACGAGGTGGCGTCCGACCTGGAAGCGCTGAACAGATCCCTGCGGGCCCTCAACGCGTCCATCGGGCATTACATCGACCGTCTTACCCGCAACCGCACCCCGCAGGAAGTGCTGGAGCTGTTTGACCAGTATGAGGAAAAGGTGGTGGCGGCGGCGTACCACCGCTTCAAGACCAGTGATAACCTCTTCAATTACCGCGCCTACCTCGAAGAAGGGCTGGACGAGTGCGAGAACAAGTACCTGCCCCAGCTGGCGCTGGATTATGCCCGGGTGGAGCGCTGCGCCCCCGGCGAGGCCGCGCCCCGGGTGCGGGCCCTCATCCAGAAGCAGCGGGACGCGCTGGAAGAGATGAGCGGCCTCATCCGCCAGATCGACGACAGCCACATCCGCTACCGCAAGCGGGCGGTGCAGCGGGCGCAGTTCCTGCTCCTGAGCGACCGCTCGGCCCAGGGCAGCGTCACGGCGCTGCTCCGCCGCTATGCCGAGGAGATCAAGACGCCGGATCAGCTCTTTGAGCCCGACGATGGCCCGGTGGCAAAGCGGCTCCACCTCTACCCGGTGCAGGTGTTTGGCGCAAAGCCCCTCTACCCGCCGGCGGCTCCCCGCGGCGAGGCCCCGCTGGCCCCGGTGCGGCAGGCCGCGCTGGACCCGGAACAGCTCAAAAAGGAGCAGAAGCTCCTGCTGGATTACGCTCGGATGGCCGTGACCGAAGAAAACGTGGAGCTGCTGGCCCGGCAGGCGCTGGCCGCCCGGCCGCGGGTCACGGCGTCCACGCTGGCCGCCGAGTACCCGGACGATTTTGCCCGGGTCATCGGCCTGCACACCTATTCCCAATCGCCCCGGCGGGACTATGACATCACCCTCACGGGCGAGTGGGTGGAGCGGGGCGGCTTCCGCTTTGAAGAATTTGTATTGACACCCCGCAGGGAGGACGGAAACGATGGCCGAACCGAATAAAATGTTGGAAGAAACCGCAAACTATCTCCTCAACCACTGCTTTTTGCTGGGCGGGGTGGAAGACCAGCGGGCAAAATATCTCTATGTGCAGGATCATCTCCCGGAGGTGCGGGCCGTGTTCGCGCCGCTGGGTTATGCGGTGCTGCTTTACCCGGCCCCGCTGCAGGCGGCGGCCCTTGTCAACGAGCATGAGGGCAGCCAGGCCCGGCTGCTGAAATACGAGAGCATCCTGCTGCTGGTGCTGCGGCTGCTTTATCTGCAAAAGCGGGAGAGCCTTTCCGCCAGTGCCGATCAGGTGCTGGTGACGGTGGAAGAGGTGCAGGCGGAGCTGCAGAAAATGAATCTGCCCCGCCGCCTCGACCAGCCCACGCTGGAGCGGCTGCTGCGTACCCTGCGCCGCTACAATCTGGCCCGGCCGGTGGGCCGCCTGAGCGGGCTGGACAGCCGCGTTGAGGTGTTCCCCACGGTATTGCTGGCCCTGCCGGACGCCGACCTGGCCGATGCCGCCGCCGAGAGCAGCCGCACCCGGAGCGAGCTGGCTTTGTACGAACGCCCTGACGGGGACGGCGCTGCGGAGGTGGAAGAATGATCGAATTAAAACGCCTGAGACTCATCAACTGGCACAACTTTGAAAACGTCACCTTTGATTGTGCCCGCCTGACCTATATGATCGGCGTCAACGCCGTGGGCAAGACCACGATTTTGGACGCCATCCGCTACTGCCTGACCACCAACCGCAATTTCAATGCCCTGGGCAATAAAAAGAGCGGCCGCACCCTGCAGGGCTCCGTCCACGCCAAGCAGCGCGGTGAGAATGCTTACCGCCGCCCGGGCCGCACCGTGGCCTACATCGGCGCGGAATTCTGGGACACCGCCAAGCGGGTGCCCTTTGTCATCGCCGTCCGGGTGGAGTCGGAGGGCCCCATGCAGGAGCTGCACCCCGGCGACCAGACCTGGTACATCTCGGAAGACGGCTGCACGCTGGAGCAGCTGCCGTTTATCGACCCGCGCACCGGGGCTCCCAGCGCCAAAGAAGACTTCAAGCCCGCCACGGGGCGGCTTTCTTATACCCGCAGCCCCAGCGAGGCCCGGGACCGCATCTGCCGGGCGCTGGGCATTGGCCGCGCGTCCAGCCCGCTGGGCAAAAAGTTCAATGAAGTGTTCCAGATGGGCACCAGCATGGACGAGATCCCCAACTTCCGGGAATTCCTGTATCAGTACATCCTGCCCCAGCCGGAATTAGACCTGGATGCCCTGCAGGGCGACCGTGTGGAGCTGGAAAACCTCCACGCGGTGCTGGCCGAAGCCCAGACCCGTGCCGCCGCGCTGGAGACCATCGTGAACGATGGCCGGGAAGCCGCCGAAAAAGAGACCGCCGCCCTTGTGAACCGGGGCGCGGCCCTGCTGGCCCGTGCCGCTGCCGATGCCGGGGAAGATGCCACCTGGCAGGGCCATCTGGAGGCCGGAAACCGCCAGCTGGAAACCCTGAACGCCCAGTATGAGGCGGCCAAGAACGCCGAGGCCGAAGCCCGCCGGGCCTATCTGGCCGCCCACGGTGCGGCCTCTGCCAGCGGAGAGGGTGCCGCCCTCGACGTCATGACCGAGGAGCTGGCCCGGAAAAAGAGCGCGCTGGACGCTGCCGCCCGCCGTGCTGCCGGGGCCGAAGCCGCGGCAAACAAAGTCACAGCCCTGCTGCAGAGCCTTGGCCGCAGCGGGTTTGCAATTGGAAAAGATCTCTGGCCGGAAGCCCTCCGCGCGGAGACGCTCCCCGGCCTGACCGACGCCCTTTCCGGTGTGGAAAAACCGCTGGAAGAGCAGTATTTCGCGGCCCGGCAGGCGGTTGCAGACCTGCTCCGGGAGCAGGGCGCCAAACGGGCGGAACTGGACGCGGTCTCGGGCGGCAAGTGGGTCTACCCCCACGGCGACGCTGCCACCCGTGTGCGGGACGCCGTCAACGCCGAGCTGCAGAGCCGGGGCATGACGCCGGACGCCAAAATTTTCTGTGAGCTGCTGGCCGTGGAGGACGAGAGCTGGCAGGACTGCGTGGAGGCCTGCCTCGGCGACCGCCGCTTTGATATCCTGGTGCCGCCTGCCCACTATGCCGCCGCCAAGAGCGCCTTTGTGGCCCTGAAAGAGAAAGTTGGGCCCATCAGCCTGCTGGATACCCCGGGCATCCGCAAGGCCAACCGCCGGACGGACAAGATCGCCCCGGACAGTTTGGCCGCGCAGGTCACCGGTGAAAACCCGCTGGCCGCCCAGTACGCGGAGACCATTCTGGGCCGCATCGTCTGCTGTGACACACCGGATACGCTGGAACAGTACCCGGACAGCGCTACCCGTGACCTGCTCCGCCACCATCCGTTCCGGCTGGAACGCCTCCGCGCGCCCCAGCGGTATATTGGTCTGGATGCCCGCCGCACCCGCGCCGAGGCCCTGACCGCCGAGCTGGAAGCGCTGGCCGAGCGCCGCCGCGCCGCCGAGCAGACCGAAAAGACCCTGAAAGCGGCCTATGACCAGTACCAGAACGCCCTGCGGGGCAAGACGCTGGAGGAGCTTGGCGCTTTGTGGGACAGCCGCGCGGCCCTGACCGCTGCCCGGCAGGCCTACACGGCGCAGGAGCAGCAGCTGGCCGACTGCCGGGAGAACCCCATGCTCCAGCAGCTCTACAAAGAGGAAGAAGCCCGGGAGAAAGCCTGGGACGCTGCCCGCGCTGCCGTGGAGCAGGTGGGCGGGGACATCCGCGTCTGCCAGAAGCAGCTGGCCTCCTGTGAGGCTGAGCGGAAAAAGGCGGTGGAGACCGCGCAGACCAGCGCCGATGCCGCCAATGCATTCTTTGCAAAGTATCCGCTGCTGGAGCCGCTGGCCCGGGAGCGCTGGGCGGCCCTCTCCGGCCCGGACAAGGCAAAGCCCGACCGTGCCGTGGCACAGGCCGCCGAAAAGGCCCAGACCAAGCTGGACGAGGCGTTGCAGCTCTACCTGACCGGGACGCTGGAGCCTGCCCAGAAAGCCTACAACGAGCGGTACGTCTGCGATTATCCGCTGGGCCTTGCGGGGGTAGAGCAGTACCGTGCCCAGTACGAGAGCTTGGTCCGCATTGACCTGGAGCGGTACGCCGCCCGCCTCGAGCAGGCCCAGAAAGACTGCAAGGACCGCTTCCGCAAGGACATCCTCTTCCGGATGAAAGACGATATCTTCAACGCCCGGCGGCAGTTCCGGGAGCTGAACAAGGTGATGGAACAGCTGACCTACGGCGAAGAGGTCTACCGCTTTGAGCTGGAGCCCAGCCGGGATCCCCAGCTGGCGGCGTTCTATCAGGTCATTGTGGACAAAGGCAACCAGCAGATGACCGATTCCGATTCGCTGGACAACATCGCCGCCACCGCCGACCCCGTTTACGAGCGGCAGGTGGATGAGCTGATGGAAAAGATCATGGCCGACGTGGACGAGAACACCCGCGCCCGGCAGGAGGGCCGCCGCCCCGAGGGCGTCACCCTCTCGGACTATGTGGATTACCGCACCTATCTGGATTACGACATCAAAGTGACCAACACGGTGTCCGGCCAGCAGGCCGATCTCTCCCGCGTCAGCCGGGATTCCTCCGGCGGCGAGAATCAGGCCCCGTTCTATGTGGCGATCTGCGCCAGCCTGCTGCAAATTTACCAGAAGAGCGAGAACAGCATCCGGCTGGTGCTGCTGGACGAGGCGTTCAGCAAGATGACCAGCGACCGCATCCGCCCCATGATGGAGCTGTTCCGCCGCCTGCAATTGCAGGTGCTGCTCATCTCCACGGTGGAGAAGAGCACGGCCATCCAGCCTTATTGCGACATTACCTATTCCATTGTGCGCCATGGCGACGCCAACGCCATCGCGCCGTTTTACCGGCTGACGCCGCCCGCGCCGGAGACCGAAGAGCCCCAAAAGGAGAACGAAGATGAATGAGACGCTGGCAAAATTCTGGCTCTTTGCCACCCACTGGACAGAGCTGGATGTATTTGAGACCGAAGAGGAGCTGAACGACGAGATCGAGCTGCTCCACCGCCAGAACCTGCCCACCAAGGTCCGCGAGCGGACCAACAAGGAGGGCAAAGAGGAGCTGGTGCTCTACGTCAAACAGGCCGACCGCGATTACGCCCGCTACTGCACGGGCTGGCGGCCTGGGATGTGAAACAGAAGAAAGGAACACAGCAAAAAAGAGCACGCAAACGCGTGCTCTTTTTTGCATCTGGGGTTCTTTAAGCGTAATGCCGGTTGATGGCATTGACAACGGCGCAGAAATCCATATCGGCAATGGAAAGCGGGGTATCCTCTTCAAAGCCGGTGGAGAGCACGAACAGCAAATTACTGAACTCATAAATGTGCTCGACGTTTGCAGAAGAAAGGTTCTCCCGGATACGGTCTGCTTTGGAGAGCAGCAACAGATGCTGATACTGCTCGTTGATCTCCTGCGTGCGGCCATTGGGGTGGGCGTAATTGAGGTGCTGAGTAGGCGTCAGGGCAATGATATTTTCCAGATAGAAGCTGATCTCCGGGTAAAGCGATTTCGGGAAGATGTGGTGCATGTGTGTTGCCTTGTCCAGCAGGTGTGCAGGTTCCAGATGTTCGGTCTGCCCGTTCCGGGTCTGATCGTTGAAAATGCGGAGGAAGCGTGTAGCCTTATTGGATTGGTAGCGGTAGTAATCCTCGTTGATCTCAATGGGATGCGTTACCGCATACTCTTTCCGAGTGACGCCTTTGGGCTTGTCGGCATAGATGTCCCGAAAGTTGGGGCGGTTGTACATCAGCATATCGTAGGTGATGAGATCGGCAGAGAGATCTCCGCCTTTCGTGCCACGGGTATTGTGAGAGTATGCCAATGGATTCAGTACTTTGGTGAAGATGCGGCCGCATTCCAGGAGCTTACTGATTTTGGTGTACATGAGTGTGAAATCAAAGAACGCGTTCCGGACCTCCGTATAAGTTTTTGAAGAGGGAGATTGCAGAAATGTATGAAAAACCGGCCAAAGTCCACTATCATGGAGTGTTTTTTCAATGTAAAGAACTAGAAAAATGAGTGCATTCCGTTCTCGTAGAGCAATGTATTCCAAAATATTGATTTGTTTGACCCAGTAATAATTTTTGCCCTTTATTTTTTGTTTGCCAAGCACATTTGCATAAGCCAGTAGTTCCATGGGCTGCTGAAAAAATTTGTCGTATTCATGCTTTGCATTTTTGTTTTTGGGGGCTGGCTTTTTGAAGACGGCTTCAACGTACTGGCTGGCATATTCAGAATGCCAGATTTCTTTAGAGGTAAAATCCGGAGATGGATCATCCGCAACATAGTTGCAGATAAAGTCAGCAACGGCGCATACAACATCCGGTGTACACTTCTGGTCGATCCAGCGGCCATTGCCGCTTTCACGGATGTCATAGTCGGACTGTGCCAGAAAATCACGGATCGACTGTTGGGTCAGCATCATACATCCCTCACTTTACACGATCATAAAAAGGAAAGTTGAACGGAGGTGTCAAATTTTTCGGGCGCTGGTTTTGCCTCGTCCCGCAGCAGGCCGTAGAAAAACACCGAGCAGGCGTCCACGTTCAGAGAACGCGTCTGGAAGTTCCGCGCGATCTGATAGAATGCCCGGTACTCTTCCGAGGAAAAGTACGCGAGTTGCTTTTCCGTGGGGACAATGCCGCCTTTGGGGATCAGGATGGCAAGGGAGCCGTTCACCACACAGTGGGGAGGCTTTTTCATCATGCGCGGTTTGTAGGTCATGTTCGGGGTAAGATAAACATTGGGCGCATCGAGATACTGGAAGACGGAAAGGGGCTTAGCCGCAGCGTAAGAAATGTAGGAATCGTATCCGGGAATGTCCAGAATCTCTTTTCCGTCATCGCTCAGGTTGCGGGATTTCAGCACCCGAAGTTCACCGGAAGAAGAAAGGAGCTTATTGGTGAGCTGGCGGTCCCGGAACACTTCAAAGACATCAAAATCCAGCTTTCGGCAAACAGAGTCAAACAGTTGGTTCCGGTAAATGATCCAGTAGGGAAGCTCCGGGTCAAAAATGTACGCCTGTGGCTGGGTGAGATGGAGCCGGTGCGTGAGCGAAAAAACTCTGGTGTTGGCCGGGGCCGCTAGATTGTTGATGAAAATGGCAATGGTCTCCACCAGAATGCCCGGGAAGCCCTTTTCGCCAAAGTCCAGAATGGCATCCACCGATTTTTGCGCCAGCTCTGCACGGGTGGTGGAAAACTCCGGCGTGTTGAGGAGGAACTTGGGGAAAACCAGCGCAACGTATTTGGCAAGGTGGAGCGATTTTTCCAGAAAAAACGAGCAGATGTTGCTGGTGTTCTTGTTTTTCGCTTCCAGACGGTAGAGCGGGAGGCGGGGATCACTGGCTTTTAATTTAAAAAAGGGAGGGTTCCCGATCACATAGTCGTATCGGTCCGGGAAATCATGCAGGAGAAAGTCATCGTTGATGTAACGGATGGTGCAGGTGTCGGGAACGTGATACTTTTGTAAGAGGATTTTTGCCAGCTCCAGGCTGGCTGAGTCGATATCCACGATATCCAGCTGGAGGTTCTTCCCCTCAAATTTTTTGAGGATGAACGGGATAAAATTTCCAACTCCGACGGAAGGCTCCAGGATCCGGACGGTTTCCTGCTCGGAGACGGGGAGGGTCTTCATCATTTCGGTAATGAGGGTCTTGCTGGTAAAAAAAGCGGCGGTCTCCGTCCGGTTGGTGTTGGAAAGCTCTGCGATTCGGCTCAGGGTAGAGAAAGCCAGGTCCAGAGGATTTTCCGTGAGGAACTCTTTCAGGGCCTCGGCATCGGACAGGCGATTCGCCGCGATGATCTTGTTGATCTCAAGGGTCGGGAGCGGCGGGTGTGCCAGGGCATCCGCGATCTTTTCTGCAATGGAGTGAAAAATGGCGGTAGGAACAGCCTCGCCTAAGGACTGGCGAATCTTCGTCTCCTCTTTTTTGAGAAACGCGCGCTTCTCTTTTTCCGGGAGCTGGTTGAGAGTGTCCGGATCGCGGTCCACCCAGCGGAAAGATTCGGGGACGGTCATCATCCGCATGATCTCGCGGATGCTGAAAACACGGTCGTCGCTGGGGTGGATGGTGTTCTGGCTGGCCAGCAGGTCGTTCCGGGTGTGGATGCAGGGGCCTACTTTGTCCCAGTACTGGCGCTTGTATTTGTCGTGGTTCTTTTGCTTGTTGATGACGATTTCGCCGTTGATGATCTGGTGTGGCTTTTTGTTGTCATCCGGGTTTTCAAACGCCGACTGTCCCTCTTTTAAATCCGCGATCCAGGCGCGCATGTGTTCCGGGTAAATGCGGAACGCATGGTAAATATCGGTGGGGTCGATCTCGCCAAATTCCTTGAGTGGCTTCATGTCGCCGATGACTTCCCGCAGGGTGCGCTCCGGCAGAAGATCCGGGTAGAGCTCCAGCGGGGAAATGCTGTCTGCATAATCCTTGGAAACGCCGATCACGACAGTCCGCTGGCGGCTGGAGCAGGCCCCGTAGTTTTTAAAATTGATGATCCGGGCAGCATAGGAATACTCCTGCCCCAGGCTGCGCTCAATGGCATCGGCAATGGATTTGTTGGTGCCGTCGAGATCGGTGCAGATCGTTTTCATGAATGCAGGGACGTTTTCAAATACAAAGAAGCGCGGGTTGATCTTTTGAATGATCTTGATGGACTCGACCACCAGAGAATTCCGGACGATCTCCGTGTCGGTCTTTTTCTGGTTTGCAATGGACATGCCCTGGCAGGGAGGCGTTGCAATGACGACATCCACGCGGGAAAGGTGCTCTTTGGCTTTCCAGAGCTCCAGCTGATCGTACAGGAGCTTTTTGGTCTGTTCCTGCGTGATGTCACCGCAGATGTAACCGCCGGGATATTTGCATTTCTGATTATAGCGCTGGATGTTGAGCCGCCGTTCCAGCAGCTCGTTGGTGGCAATGCAGTCAAAGCCAGCCATCTTGAAGCCATAACAGCCGACACCGGCACTGCTGAATAAGCTGATATATGTGGGTTTGTGTTGGGTGTTCATACTCTTGACCTCGCTTACACCGCTTATGTTGAATGCCTGTGAGAATGTGGGGTACAGGGGATGTCAAAAGCATTCCATAACAAAGTGATTTCTCTTTAGTATAACACGAGAACGGCGGATTGCAACCTGCTTTTGGAGCGGAAAAGACACTTTTTTGCCGTACAAACGAAAAAAATAAACTTGACAATAAAAATGAACTTTGTTATACTCTTTTTTGCTCATCGGAGGGCTGTTTCAACGTAATGGAAAGGCCGGATAAGATGCCGCAGCGAGTGTCTGCCCGGAGGCTGTGTTGGCCGTAGCCACACAGCAGAGGAGGGCAGGCATCGTGCTGCTGGTCTTGTCCGGCCTTTTTGCATTTTTTTGGATCTACCAGGAAAAGGAGATTTCATGGCAAAGCAGAAAATCCAATTATCGGATCATTTTAATTATTCGCGCCTGCTGCGCTTTGTGCTGCCCTGCATCGGTACCATGCTGTTCACGTCCATTTATGGTGTCGTGGACGGTCTGTGTGTCTCCAACTTTGTGGGCAAAACAGCCTTTGCAGCGGTCAACCTGATCATGCCGCTGCCCATGCTCATTGGCACGGTGGGCTTTATGCTGGGCACCGGCGGCAGCGCCATTGTGGGCATCACCCTGGGCGAGGGGGACGAGGACAAGGCGAACCGCTATTTCAGCCTGTTTGTCCTGACGGCGTTCCTTGCTGGCGTGGCGCTCTCGGCGCTGGGCCTGTTCATCCTCCGCCCGGTGGCGATCCTGATGGGTGCCAAGGGCGAGATGCTGGATTTCGCCGTCCGGTATGGCCGGGTGCTGATGGTCAGCGTGCCCACCTTTATTTTACAGAACATGTTCCAGAGTTTCTTTGTCACGGCGGAAAAACCGACACTGGGGTTCTGGTTCACGGTGGGTGCAGGCTGCACCAACATGGTGCTGGACGTCGTGCTGGTGGGCTGGCTCCGCTGGGGCGTGGAGGGCGCTGCCATTGCAACGTTCATCAGCCAGATCGTGGGCGGCGTGCTGCCGGTGTTCTATTTCCTGGACCATAAGACCACCAGCCGCCTGCATCTGGGCAAAACGGAGTTCCACGGCAGCGTGCTCAAAGCGGCCTGCATCAACGGCTCCTCCGAGCTGATGACCAATCTTTCCATGTCACTGGTCAACATCCTCTACAACTACCAGCTCCTCCGCTTTGCAGGCGAGAACGGTGTGGCGGCTTATGGCGTCATCATGTACGCGGCGTTCCTGTTTGTGGCGGTCTTCGTGGGCTATGCCGTGGGCAGCGCTCCCATCGTCAGCTACCACTACGGTGCCCGGAACCATGCCGAGGTGCATAATCTCTATACCAAGAGTCTGCGGCTCATCGGCGTGGTAGCGGTCATCATGACGGCGGTGTCCATGCTCATCATCCCCTATGTGGCAAAGATCTTTGTGGGCTATGATGCAGAGCTGCTGGAGCTGACCAGCCATGCCTTCCGCGTGTATGGCCTGAGTTTCCTCATCATGGGCTTCAACGTCTACGGCTCTTCGTTCTTCACGGCCCTGGGCGACGGTGTGACGAGCGCGCTGATCTCGTTCCTGCGCACCATGTTGTTCCAGCTGGCGGCAGTCATCCTGCTGCCCATGGTACTCAGGATCGAGGGTGTCTGGCTGGCCATTACAGCAGCGGAGCTGGCCGCTCTGGTGGTCACGGTGTATCTGTTCATCACCAAAGATAAAGTGTTCCATTACCGGAACGTTTAAACGAAAAAACAAAGGCGCTTCCTGCAAATTGCGGGAGAGCGCCTTTGTTTTCTGTCGAGACTGTGTTATACTGGTCGTGCTGCCCTGACCCAATCTGGCAACAGAGAGGGGGTGGACACCAATGGACCAGAACCTAATCAACTTTATTGTGACGGTCGCAGCGAATGTAATAGCCGATTACATCAGCAAGTGGCTTGATCGTCATCGCAAGGGCAAGTAAGCACAAACACCCTCGGAGTAGCCGCTCCGAGGGTGTTGCTTTTTGGGGATGAACCCAATAGACAATCCTAATCAACTTTGTTGCCTACTATCAGTATATGCAAATCTGGAAAAAAGTCAAGATGTTCGTACCAAAGTTTATTTATTCGTCAAAATCAAACTTCCGCAGCTCACAATTCTTGATGCCGAACGCCGCGTACTCCGCGTTGGTCATGTTGTGGAAATAGGACTCCACCACCCGGGCGATCCCGTTGTGGGCCACGAGGAGATAGGTCTTGTCGTCCTGTTTGAGCTCGTCCAGCAGGTTGTAGATGCGCTGGGCCAGCTGAAGCATACTTTCGCCGTCGGTGTAGCGGTCGGCAAACTGCATTTTGGCGGCGGTGAACTCCGGGCTGTTGCGGGGCGAGGTGCCCTCAAAGCGGCCGAAACACTGTTCCCGCAGGCGGGGCTCCACCCGCGCGGGCAGGCCGGTGGCAGCCGCCACGGCCAGTGCGGTATCCGCGGCGCGGGAGAGGGGAGAGTACAAAATTTCGTCAAGGACGATGCCGCTGTTTTTGACGGCTTCGCCCAGCTGAGCGGCCTGTGCCCGGCCCTTTTCGGTCAGGGGGCTGTCGGTCATGCCGCAGATTTTATTTTCAACGTTCCAGACGGTCTCGCCGTGGCGGGCAAAATAGACACAGTGCATAAAAACTCCTTGCTGTTTTACTTCACTTTGCTGAGTTTATGGTCGGTCAGGGCGATAGTATCGCCCTCGTTGATGTCAAGGGCCGTGAGCTCTGCATCCGGGTAGGGGAAGACCCGGCGTTCCCCGGCGGCGTTTTCCAGCAGAACGTCACAGAGGACAGGCTGGCCCTCGGGCAGCTCCTCGCAGCCGTACAGCTGCTCCTCGATCCGCAGGACGCGGTAAGTTTCCATGGCGGCTCCCTCCTTTTTATACCCTATTATAAAGCGGAGCGGGAGGGGCGTCAATTGCTTTTCCTTGACAGAGCGTTGCGGCAGCTGATACAATAAAACCAAATTTGATTGCCAAGGGCCAAGGAGAGGAAAGCGTGAACATTACCGAACTGCGATATCTGGTAGCCATCATGAAGTGGGGCTCTGTGAGCGCTGCTGCCAAGCAGCTGTACGCGGCCCAGCCCAATGTGAGCAAGGCGCTGAAAAATCTGGAAGAAGAATATCACCTGCGCATTTTTGAGCGCTCGTCTACCGGTATGATCCCCACGGAGCAGGGGCGGCATTTCATTGAGCAGGCCGCCCGGATCCTGGAAGAGGTGGACCGCCTGGACCAGGGCGTGCAGGAGGAGCAGAAGCGCTGTACCGAGCTGCGAGTCATGATCCCCCATGCCACCTATGCTTCCTATGCCGCGGTGGATCTCCTGGAACGGGCAGCCGGGGTGGAGCAGCTGCGCATCCATATCCGGGAGGGCGGCTCCATGGAGGCGCTGGATTTTGTGCTGCGCCGGGGGTATCACCTGGCGCTGCTGCGGTATGCCATTGAGGACGCGGACCATTACAATTATTACTGCACCCGCCGCGGGCTCAAGATGGAGCCCATCATGGATTTTGAGTACTACCTGCTCACCAATCAGGATGGCCCGCTGGCCAGCCGGGAGATCCACGACCTTTCGGAGCTGAACCAGTATGTGGAGATCCTCCACGATGATTTCCAGCTGCCCGGCGAGGACGGCGGCGACGGCATCCGCTGGCATGTCAATGACCGCCGCCGGGTGCATGTGTATGAGCGGTGCAGCCAGTTCTCGATCCTGCAGCGGATTCCTACGGCCTATATGTGGGCTTCGCCCATGCCCCGGCGGGCACTGGACCAGTTCCATCTGGTGCTCAAAAAGTGCCCGGCCCAGCACCAGAAGATGCGGGATGTGATGGTTTACCCGGACAAAAGTGCTCTCCGCCCGGAGGAACGGGCCTTTATTGAGCTGCTTCACAAGGAGGCGGCCCAGACTGTAAAGTGAAAAAACTCTGAAAAATTGGCGATAGAACAACGGAAATTTAAAATATTGAGCAATCTGTACAAAAATGTGCTGAAATTTTTGGCAGCAAAGATCTGAGGCATTCCCGGAAAAAAGCAGTGGAAAATTATGAACAACTTTTGAACGAGAAAACGTCAAAAACGAGATGATTCCACCAAAAGACGATGAACCGCTATATATTTTTTGATATAGCGGTTATACCAGATAGATATTATCCGCATTATGAAAAATGTGTTAACATGAAGCCAGAGATTGATCCCGGCGGCGGGTGGAATGGGGCCTGCCGGACGGGAATCTAAAAGGAGGTTTCTGGTATGATTAGTTTCTTACTCTGTCTGGCGCTCCTGATCATTGGCTACTTTGTCTATGGCAAGATCGTTGACAACACGTTCGGACCGGACGACCGTGAAACTCCTGCTGTCCGCATCAACGATGGCGTTGACTACGTCGTGATGCCGCAGTGGAAGCTGTTCCTCGTCCAGCTGCTGAACATCGCTGGCCTGGGCCCGATCTTCGGTGCTCTGCAGGGCGCTCTGTGGGGCCCTGTGGTGTTCCTGTGGATCACCTTTGGCACCATCTTTGCAGGTGGCGTCCACGATTACTTCTCTGGTATGATGAGTGAGCGCAACGATGGTGGTTCCATCGCTGAGATCACTGGTAAGTACCTTGGCCCCGTGATGCAGAACATCATGCGTGTGTTCTCCGTCGTGCTGCTGATCATGGTTGGTACCGTGTTCGCAGTGGGCCCCGCAGGCCTGATCGTGACCCTGTGCAAGAACAGCGGCATGTCTGGTCTGCTGACCACCACTCTGTTCTGGCTGATCATCATTCTGGTCTACTACTTCATCGCAACCTTTATCTCCATTGATGCCATCATCGGCAAGATCTACCCCGTGTTCGGTATCTGCCTGATCATCATGGCAGTCGGCGTCATCTTTGGCATCTTCACCAACCCCGCGTACACCATCCCCGAGATCTGGGATCACTTTGGTTCCATGCATCCGTCGGGCACCCCCATCTGGAGCTTCATGTTCATCACTGTGGCATGCGGCGCTATCTCCGGTTTCCACTCCACTCAGTCGCCTCTGATGGCTCGCTGCATGAAGAGTGAGAAGCAGGGCCACTTCGTCTTCTACGGCGCAATGGTCTGCGAGGGTATCATTGCTCTGATCTGGGCCGCAGCTGGCTGCTCTCTGTATGAGATCACCGGCGGCCTGAACACCGGTCTGGCAGCTGCTTTGGCTGAGGGCCAGTCCGCCGCCATCTACGATGTCTGCTCCAAGACCATGGGCGGCGTCGGCATTGCACTGGCAATGATCGGCGTTGTCATCTGCCCCATCACTTCTGGTGATACCGCATTCCGTTCCGCACGTCTGACTCTGGCCGACTGGTTCAAGATCGACCAGGACAGCTACGCAAACCGCCTGAAGCTCTGTGTCCCCGTTCTGGGTGTCGGCGCTTTCCTGGGCATCGGCAATGCACTGGGCTTCATCAACTACACCGTCATCTGGCGTTACTTCAGCTGGACCAACCAGACGCTGGCTATGATCGTTCTGTGGGCTGCTTCCATGTACCTGTTCCAGGAGAAGAAGAACTTCTGGATCACCGCAGTGCCTGCAACCTTTATGAGCGCTGTTTCCAGCACCTACTTCATCCTGGCTCCCGAGTGCCTGGGCAGCATGCTGAACTCCAAGACGGCGGATGGCGCGACCATCTACAACACTGCAGTGGCTTACCCCATCGGCGTCATCTTCGCAATTGCAATGCTGGCCATCTTCCTGCACGCAACCAAGAAGCACACTGCTAAGAAGACCGCATAACCCATTCCCCAGGCGGCACTTCTTCGTTAAGGCAAAGGCCGACCGCTGACCCCAGCGGTCGGCCTTTTTGTTCAAAAAAGCTTGCAATTTATCCCCCGCAGTGGGAAAATGGGGAAAACAAAAGCAAAGAAGGGAATCGGTATGATCTTCAAACCTGCACAACTGGGTCTGGCCCGTCTGGACGCACACGAGCTGGAGGAGGATAAAAAGGCCTGCCGGAAAATCGGCCCCTGCGGCGTCGGTAAAAAGGCGCTCTACCTCAACAGCTTTTACATTGACCGCCGCTACTACCTGCCCTACGGCAGCATCACCCGCGTGTTCAAGCGGGTGGCTATGAGCGCGGGTGGTTTTACCGGCAAGGGAATGTTCGCCTCTATGGCGTACCTTGTTGTCGAGTACGACGGCGGCAAGCAGAAGCAGTGCAACTTCAAGGACGAGCGGGATGTGGACACCCTGCTGGCTCTGCTGGCCAAGGAGCAGCCGCAGATCAAGCTGCTGAGCGCGGCCGGTGAACAGGTGCTGGAGAAAAAGGAAGCCGAAAAGGCCGCCCGCAAACTGCCGGAGCTCTCCAAGGATGCCCAGCACAGCCTGACCGTGCTGAAAAAGGCCAAAGAGTACCTGGAGGCAAAGCCCGAGATCGCCGAAGAGCTCAGCGCGGCCGAGCGCCGGAAGCGTGCCCAGCTCAAGAGCAAGCCGGTGTATAAGTATGTGGCCCTCATCATCAGCCTGTTCGGCGTGGTGGCGGCGGCTTACGGCATCCACTCGCTGCTCACCCACAACGGCAATTACGGCATTTACTTTGCCCTGTTTGGCTTTGCAGCCATCTTCCTCTTCTCCAGCTACAACATGATGCCCACTGCCCGGAACAACAACAGCGCCATCATGAAGCGGGCGGAGAAAGCGGAAGCGGCCATGGCGGATTACCTCAAGCCTTACCCGCATGGCGCGTTCCCGGTGCCCAGTCAGTATGCCCACCCTGTCGTCCTCAAGCAGATGATGGACGCCGTGGAGGAGGGCCGTGCCGTCACCGTGCCCGAGGCGCTGGAAGCCGTGAAGAACCGCCTGCGGGAGGTCAACGCTGACGTGCAGGTGGAGCAGGAGGAATACGACGAGATCGTCCAGATCAAGGCGATGTTCCTCAACCACGATTATCAGTAAACAAAAAGAACGAAGCCGCTCACCGGAACTTTTCGGTGGGCGGCTTTTGCATCTTGCGCCGGAAAGAACGTCGCTTTATAATAAACCCAGAGAGTATTTTGCGAAACAGGAGGTTTCCGTATATGGACATGGTCACTTTGGGCCACACCGGCATTACGGTGAACAAAAACGGCTTTGGCGCGCTGCCCATCCAGCGCGTCTCTCAGGAGGATGCGGTAGCACTGGCCCGCAAGGCCTACAAGGCAGGCATCCGGTTCTTTGATACCGCCCGTGCCTACACCGACAGCGAGGTCAAGCTGGGCGAGGCATTCGACGGCATCCGCAGCGAGGTGTACATTGCCACCAAGACGGCGGCACAGAATGCGGAAGATTTCTGGAAAGATCTGCACACCTCCCTGACCAACCTGCGGACGGATTATGTGGACCTGTACCAGTTCCACAACCCGGCGTTCTGCCCCAAGCCCGGCGACGGCTCCGGCCTGTACGAGGCGGCGCTGGAGGCCAAGGAAAAAGGGATGATCCGCCACATCGGGATCACCAACCACCGTCTCTCCGTGGCGCGCGAGGCCATTGAGAGCGGCCTGTACGAGACGCTGCAGTTCCCGTTCAGCTATATCTCCGGCGAGCAGGAGCTGGAGCTCGTCAACGCCTGCAAGGAGCATGAGATGGGCTTTATTGCCATGAAAGGCCTCTCCGGCGGCCTCATCACCAACAGCGCGGCAGCCTATGCTTTTGAGGCACAGTACGACGGCGTGCTGCCCATCTGGGGCGTCCAGCGAGAGAAAGAACTGGATGAGTTCCTTTCCTACATCGACAACCCGCCCCGGATGAACGAGGAGCTGAAAGCCGTCATCGACCACGACCGTGCCGAGCTCTGCGGCGAGTTCTGCCGTGGCTGTGGCTACTGTATGCCATGCCCGGCGGGCATTGAGATCAACAACTGCGCCCGCATGTCCCTGCTGCTGCGGCGTTCGCCGTCGGCGGCACAGCTCAGCCCCGAGGGCCAGGCCAAGATGAAGAAGATCGAGGGCTGCCTGCACTGCAACCAGTGCAAGGCAAAATGCCCCTACGGGCTGGATACGCCCGCCCTGCTGGCCCGCAACTATGAGGACTATAAGCGGGTGCTGGCCGGAGAGGTCAAAGTTTAAAAGCAGGAGAAAGCAGGAGAAGAAAAAGGCAGATGCTGCACAGAACATGCGGCATCTGCCTTTTGGTGTCTTATCGGGGTCAGGCCTGCACGGTGACAGGCTCGTGGAAGAGCTTCATGGAATCGCGGTAGCAGTGGACGAAGTAGATGATCTCGGCAATGGCCGTCAGTGCCCAGGAGCAGGGGTAGAGCAGGTAGAGCGAGGGAATGGTGTGGAAGTGAGCGAAGATGGAGTACACCCAGATCACCCGGAACACGCAGGAACCCATGATGACGATAACGGTGGGTACAATGGTCTTGCCCAGGCCGCGGGAGGCGGCGATCGTGCAGTCCATAAAGGCGGAAATGCAGTAAGCCAGACCCATTACCTGCACACGCTTCATCCCGGCGTCGATCACAGCGGCTTCCGTGGTGAAGAGGGCCAGGAACTCCCGGCCAAACAGGAACAGGCTGCCGCCCAGCACCAGACCCACGCCGAACGAGTAGGCCAGCGCGATGAAGTAGCTCTTCCGCACGCGGTCGGGTTTGCCGGCACCGTAGTTCTGGCTCATAAAGCTGGCGCAGGCCATGTAGAACGCGGCCATGGCGTCGTAGATCATGCCGTCGGCATTGGCGGCGGCAGAGTTGCCCTTGACCATGAGGGAGTCAAACGAGTTGACGCCTGCCTGAATGAAGAGGTTGGCGATGGCAAAGATGGCGTTCTGGAACCCGGCGGGCAGGCCCAGCGCCAGGATGCTCTTGGTCATGGCGGGGTCCAGCTGGACGGCTTTGAAATCCAGCGCATAGCAGTCCTCTACTTTTGTCAGCGCGTGGAGGATGAGCGCGGCGGAAACGCACTGGGAAATGGCCGAGGCCAGCGCCACACCGACCACGTTCAACTGGCAGACGATGACGAAGAACAGGTTGAGCAGGATGTTCAGCACACCGGCGGTGCTCAAATAGATCAGAGGCTTTTTTGTCTCGCCAATGGCACTGAAAATGGCATTGCCAAAGTTGAACAGCGCCAGTGCGGGCATTCCCAGGAAATACACCCGCAGATAGAGGATGGCACCGGGAAGCAGGTCTTCCTTGGTGTTCAGCAGCCGGAGCAGAGCGGGGGAGCCCAGCAGGCCCACCAGCAGCAGAACCACGCCTGCAATGATGCTGACGATGAGTGCCGAGTGAACGGTCTTGTGGACATCGTTCGGGTGCCTGGCACCGTAGAACCGGGCCACCAGCACATTGATGCCGTTGCTCAGGCCAATGAGAAAGCCCGTGAACAGGGTGACAAAGATACTGGTGGAACCCACCGCGCCCAGTGCCGTGGAGCCCGCGAAGCGGCCTACGACCGCCACGTCGGACATGTTGAACAGCACCTGCAGCAGGTTGGAGAGGGCCAGCGGCAGGCTGACCAGAAGGATCTGTTTGGCCAGAGGGCCCTCCGTCAGCGTTTTGGTATTCGATTTCATAGCTTCTTAATTCCTATTTTCCTAAACCCAAAGCTTTGCCCGCGCACACCGGGGCAACCTCTATTATAAGGCAGGATCCGACTTTTGCAAGATGATTTTGGGATTCTTGGCAGAAACAAAAATCCCCCGGAACATTTCTGTTCCGGGGGATTTGGTGCGACCGGGAGGATTCGAACCTCTGGCCTTCCGGGTCGGAGCCGAACGCTCTATCCAGCTGAGCTACGATCGCACAATGCACTGACATCTGCCAGTGCAATATAGTATAGCACATGCCGCGGAAAAATGCAAACAAAACCGTTCGGCAAGTTTCAGCCTTTCCGGTTCCGCAGCCAGATCTGGTACAGGCCGTCGGTGATGAGAGTTTCCCGGTAATGGATGGGGGTGCGGCAGGCCTCCCGGATGGAGCGGGGCAGACTGCCGGTAGCATAGAATTTCGCCTCGGGGCCGAGCTCGGCGCGGAAGCGGTCGGCCAGACCGTCCAACAGCCCGGCGGTGCCCAGTACAAAGCCATTCTGGAGACAGGAGGCTGTGTTTTTGCCCAGAACAGAGGCGGGAGCCGGGGCCGAGAGATCGATTTGGGGCAGCTGGGCGGTCTTCTGCACCAGAGAGGCCAGAGAGAGCTGCGGCCCGGGCAGGATGGCACCGCCCACCAGCTCCTGCTTGGCGTTGACGCCCATGATGGAGATGGCGGTGTCGGCTGAGATGACGGCCAGCGGGCCGGGGCATTCCGCAAGGGCAGCGACCACGCCGCAGAGAAGCTCTGCACCCAGCTGGGCAGGGTTGTCCAGCCGCAGCTTGATGCCGCTTTTCAGCCCGGGCCCGACGGTCAGGATGCGGGCACTGCAGAGCATCCGCAACCCGGCCAGCACCTGCCCTGTCAGGGCGGGGACCACACTGCCCAGGATGCCGCCCTCGATCTGGGCGGGAGAGACGTGATAAAGGGAGAGCAGATTCACCAGCCGGATGGCGTATTCATCTGCGGTGCAGGCAATGTCGGAGTGGAGCCGCCCGCAGAATTTCAGACAGTCCTTTTCATATCCGCCAATCGTGATATGGGTGTTGCCAATGTTGACGGTCAAAATCATGGGTGGGTGGCCTCCTTGCCTATATAATGTAATTATATAATATAACACTCCCCGGAAAACTGCAAGGCCCGTCTCCCCTTGGCAAAGGGGAGACGCTGAGGCCGTGGCCGAAGCGGAGGGGTCGAAACCTGCCCGTTTGCGATTGTTTTGGAAGAAAACAGAAAAAACTTGAAAAAAGCAGCAGAAAAGTGTTGACAAGAGGCCCGGTGTGTGGTA
>OLAE01000001.1_pt1 | contig 128476 bp, 100 predicted proteins | sample 1608951 | NCBI WGS metagenome assembly OLAE01 (sample SAMN02674970, study PRJEB24791) | human gut metagenome, SKBSTL043 | isolation source: stool | host: Homo sapiens | place: USA | reverse complement strand
AGATAGCAAAGCCCTAAAATGGCTTCCCCGCCCATTCCAATTTTGAGAGAAAAATCTGTTTGCTTTTTGTGAGTGTGTCCACAAGTTCGGGACATTTTGTCCCGAAGTCCGGCGTGGGACGAGGAACGGGGGCTTTCATATACGCCCTGTCTGCTGACGAAACCAGCCCTGCGCTTGCGGCTCCACGACACGCAATCACAGCCCTGTTTTCCTGCTGCTTCAAATGCCCTTGCCCGACCCGGCGGCAACCTCATTTTCGCAGCAACGCCGACAGAGCGTATAACACACTACACTTTGCAAGCAAAGTCGTGTGCCAAGGGGCAAGCCCCTTTGGAAACCCCGGACAACAAAACAGGCTGAATATCTCGCACTTTTTCGGTGCTTGATACTCAGCCTTTATTTGTTGTCAGCAGCCCCCGTTTCGTGGTCTGCGTGTAGTTCCTTGTAAACTGACCTAATCATCTGTATAAAAATTTCATGAAAATTACAAGAAAATCCGATTGCATTATTTTTAACAATGCGGTAAAGTAATGGTAAAGAAAACCCCGCACGGGGCGGGGAAGAGAATGTTTGGAGGCTTACTATTATGGCTGATCGCATTGTCCTGAATACGATTTCTTACCATGGCCACGGTGCCATCGAGAACATTGTGCCCGAGCTGACTGCCCGTGGCTACAAGAAAGCGTTCGTCTGCTCTGACCCGGATCTGATCAAGTTCGGCGTCACCAAGAAAGTGACCGACCTGCTGGATGCTGCAAACTTTGCTTACAGCGTGTACAGCGAGATCAAGCCCAACCCCACCATTGCCAACGTGCAGGACGGCGTGGCTGCTTTTAAGGCCGCGGAGGCAGACTGCATCGTGGCCATCGGCGGCGGCTCCTCCATGGATACCGCTAAGGCCATTGGCGTGATCATCAACAACCCCGAATTTGCGGATGTCCGCTCTCTGGAGGGCGTGGCTCCCACCAAGAAGCACGCGGTGTTCACCATTGCAGTGCCCACCACTGCCGGTACCGCTGCCGAGGTCACCATCAACTATGTTATTACCGACGTGGAGAAGAAGCGCAAGTTCGTCTGCGTGGATACCAACGATATCCCGGAGATCGCGGTCGTCGATCCCGATATGATGGCTTCCATGCCCAAGGGCCTGACCGCTGCCACCGGTATGGATGCTCTGACCCACGCCATTGAGGGCTACATCACCAAGGGCCACTGCACCATCTCCGATATGTTCCATCTGGAAGCCATCAAGCTCATCAGCGAGAACCTGCGCGGTGCGGTCCAGAACACGCCGGAGGGCCGCGAGGGAATGGCTTTGGGCGAGTACATTGCCGGTATGGGCTTCTCCAATGTCGGTCTGGGCATCGTCCACTCCATGGCACACGGCCTGTCCGCTCTGTATGACACTCCGCATGGTGTGGCCTGCGCGATCCTGCTGCCGGTCGGTCTGGAGTACAACAAGAGCGTTGCCGGTGAGCGCTACCGCGCGGTCGGCAAGGCCATGGGCGTCAAGGGCATTGACGAGATGAACGACGCGCAGGCAGCCGATGCCACCATCGCCGCGGTCAAGCAGCTGAGCGCGGATGTGGGCATCCCCGCAAACCTGCACGGCATCCTGAAAGAAGAGGACATCCAGTTCCTGGCGGAGTCCGCTTATGCAGACGCCTGCCGCCCGGGCAACCCCCGCGACACCAGCGTGGAGGAGATCGTGGAGCTGTACAAGAGCCAGCTGTAACGGCTCGCAGCGCCTGAGAGGGCAAGCCCGCTGAAAGAAAACATCCAAACACGGCGATACGCTGTCTCTGGCAAACAGAGCGTGTATCGCTGTGTTTTTTTTGCATTTTATCTTGCCTGGAAGCCTAAAATAGCATACAATTGTACCATGCAATTCACACGCGATGGAAAGGAGCTGCAATGGAGCTCAATTTTTACTCTCTGAGTGTTCTATATCTGGTCTATTCGTTCCTGGGCTGGGTAGGCGAGACGGTGGTGGCAACGATAAAGGGCCGCCGCTTTGCCAACCGAGGCGTGGCGTCCGGCCCGTTCTGCTTTATCTACGGCTTTACGGCGGTGCTGCTGGCGATTTCCTTTGCAGACCGCCCCAGCCCGCTGCTGCTGTTTCTGGGCTGTGCCATTGACGCCACCGTGGTGGAGTGGCTGACGGCCAAACTGCTGGAGCGGGTGGATCGCCGCCGCTGGTGGGACTACTCCGGCAAGCGCTTCAACGTGGATGGCTACATCTGCCTGCAATACTCGCTGCTCTGGGGCGCGCTGGGCACGGCGACGGTCCTGTGGGGCAACGGTCTGCTCTTCAAGCTTTACGGCCTGCTGCCCCAGTGGCTCGTCCGGCCGTTGCTGTGGGTCTCCATCACGATCTCCCTGTTGGACCAGCTGGGCGCGTTCCTGGCAGTGAGCCGCTACGCCCGGGAGCATCCGCACCTGGAACAGCTCAATGCCGAGCTGGAAAAGCACTCCGATCAGCTCCGCACCCGGCTCAGCAGCTGGGTGGAGCGCCGTGTCCAGAAAGCTTACCCGGCCGCCGCGCGGGGGACGCCGACCGCCACAGCCGAAAAGACCCTGAGCTTTGCCGACCTGCTCTGGCTGTTCGTCATCGGGGCATTTCTGGGCGACATTGTGGAGACGCTGTTCTGCCGGGTGACGGCGGGCGTCTGGATGAGCCGTTCCAGCCTGGTCTGGGGTCCGTTCAGCGTGGTGTGGGGGCTGGCACTGGCCCTCTCTACCGTTCTGCTGCGGAACTGTGAGGACAAAAGCGACAGCGCCATCTTTGCCTTTGGCGTCTTCATGGGCGGTGCCTATGAGTATGTGTGCAGCGCCGTAGGCGAGCTGCTGTTTGGTGTCATCTTCTGGGATTACAGCGGCTTCAAATTCAACATTGCGGGCCGCGTCAACCTGCTGTACTGCTTTTTCTGGGGCATTGCGGCGGTGGTTTGGCTCCGGCTGGGCTATCCGCTGGTGGCAAAGGGGATGGACCTCGTCCGGCGGCACGTCAAACCCTGGATGACCATTTTACTGGCCATTTTTATGGCGGTGAACATGTCCCTTTCCGGTCTGGCGCTGGCCCGGTACAACAGCCGGACCGACGGCATCACGCCACGGAACCAGCTGGAGGTTTTTTTGGACGAACACTTTGACAACGCCCGGATGGAGCGTGTCTACCCCAACGCGAAGAAAACATAAAAAGACATGAAAAACAAGGGCCTCCGCATCTGCGGAGGCCCTTGCTCGTTGTGAGTTTAGAAAATCTTGATCTCTTCTTTGTCCATAAAGGCAGCGCCCGCAAAACCGGCGGTTTCCAGCTGGCCCAGCTGTTTGCCCAGCTTCTTGGCCTGCTCCAGCACGGTCACGTTGTAGCGCTCCCGCAGCTGTGCGGCCTTAGCCAGCACGGCAGGGAAGTCGGAGCCTTTCTGGTAGAGCAGAGCGATCTTCTGCTTGGCACCGGGGATCTGGTAGCCCTGCTCCAGCAGGATGCCGCAGACGCGCTCAAAGCCGATGGAGAAGCCCACAGCAGGCACCTGGGTGCCCAGGAACTTGCCCACCATGTTGTCGTAGCGGCCGCCGCCGGCCACGGCCCCGCTGAACTGCGGGCAGGTGATCTCAAATACCATGCCGGTGTAGTAGCCCTGGCCGCGGACCAGGCTGGGGCAGTAAGCCACGCTGAAGCGGTCCCCGGCCATGGCTTTGGCGGTGGCCAGGACATATTTCAGGTCGTCGGCAATGGCGGGGTCCGCACAGCGGGCGGCCACGGCGTCCAGCGTGACTTCTCCGGCGGCAATGAACTCAGCCAGTGCGTGGATGGCGTTCCCCGGCAGCTGTTTCTCGGTCAGCTCGGCCTTGACGCCCTCGGCACCGATCTTGTCCATCTTATCAAAGGTGATGCAGACGGAGTCCAGCGTGTCGGCCGCAAAGCCCATGCTTTCCAGCATCCCGCGCAGGATGCGGCGGTCATTGATGTTGACGGTAAAGCCGGTGAAGCCGATGCCCAGCAGGGCGCGGGTGGTCACGTCGATGAGCTCCACCTCGGCGTTGGGGCTCTCATCGCCCAGGATGTCAATGTCGCACTGGACAAACTCGCGCAGGCGGCCTTTCTGGGGGCGCTCGGCGCGGAAGACGCGGTCGGTCTGGATGACCTTGAACGGGTGGGGGAGCTTGTCCTTGTTGGCGGCATAGAAGCGGCTCAGGGGCAGGGTGAGGTCATAGCGCAGGCCCATATCGGAGAGGGCCTTGGGGTCGCCGCTGTTCAGGGCGGCGGTGAGCTTATCGCCCCGCTTGAGCACCTTGAAAATGAGGTTCAGGTTGTCGCCGCCATCGGATTTATCGAGGTTTTCCATATCCTCCAGCATGGGGGTGGAGATGCGCTCGAAACCGGAGGCACGGTAGGTCTCCAGAATTTTGCCCTGGATATAATCGCGCAGGGTCTGCTCCGCGGGCAGCAGGTCCCGCATACCTTTCAACGCTTGGGTTTTCATGGTTGGTAATTCCTCTCTTTTTAAAGAAGTAAAACCTCTCCGTCACGCCTGCGGCGTGCCACCTCCCCTAATAGGGGAGGCCTTGGCAAAAACGAGAAGCTTTCCCTCTTCGCCAGAGGCTCCCCTCAGTAGGGGAGCTGTCGAGCGGAGCGAGACTGAGAGGTTTCATCGTAATTCTTACCCCTCAATTATAAAGAAATATGCGGGTTTGTCAATCAAAAAGGGCACACTATCCTGTGAGGTGATGCGCGAAATGCAGAAAACAAGACCATGGGCCATTCTGGCGGCGGGGGCGGCCATTCAAATATTAACAGGCCTGCCCGCGGCCTGGGGCGTGTTCCAGCAGCCGGTCATGGAGGAGTACGGCCTCTCGGAACAGGGGGCCGGGCTGGCGTTCGGCATCCTGATCGCGGCATTCGGGGTGGGGTGTGTGATTGGCGGCTTTCTGCAAGACCGGAACGGCCCGCGCCACGCGGCGCTCTGGGGCACGGCTCTGCTCTGCGGCGGGTTCTTTGCGGCGGCCCTCCTGCCCGGGGCCGCGGGTGGGTGGTTCTGGGTATTGTTCAGTGTCCCGGCGGGGCTGGGCACGGCCTTTTTGTACCCCTCCATCCAGTCCTGCGCCCAGAAATGGTACAAGGGCCGCAAAGGGCTGGCCACGGGCGTCATTGGCGGAGCGGTGGGGCTCTCCGGCGCGTTCCTCACGGTCTTTGTCCGGACGGCGCTGCGGGGCTTTGGCCCGGTGCAGGGCATCCGGGGCGCGTTCTGGGCGCTGGGGGCGCTCACCCTGCCCGTCTGCCTCGTGGGCAGTGCCCTGCTGACCGACCCTCCGCCGGAAAAGCCCCGGCCCAGCCAGCAGGGCAGGGGAAAGGCGGCCCCGGGGCTGGACCTTTCCCCCGGGCAGATGCTCCGCACCAGGCAATACTGGCTCTGCGCCGGGGCGGTGTGCTGCTCCACCCCGGCGGTGCTGCTGTTCAGCCCCATCATCTTAAAACTGGGGATGGAGCGGGGGCTGGACGAGAGATCCGCGCTGTGGAGCGTGGTGCTGGGCAGCGTGGGCAGTGCGGCCGGGCGGCTGCTGATGCCCATGCTGAGTGATAAAATTGGCCGCAGGCCGACGGATATGATCTTGTTTGCGGTCTCGCTGGGGCTGAGTGCCGTCTTCTGGTTTGCACAGGGGTGGGCCGTGGTGGCCGTGTACGCGGGCCTGACGTTCTGCTACTCGGCGCTGGCGGCGGTGCTGCCCGCCCTCTCCACCGATCTGTTCGGGTTTCCCCATGCCGGGGTCAACTATGGCTTTCTGGCTCTGGGACAGAGCGTGGGGAGCCTGGCGTTTCCGTTCGTGGCCAATCTCTGGGGGCTGGAGCAGGGGCGGCACCTCCTTGCCATTGCGGGAGCGGTGGGCGGATTTGCTTCCATCTGGGCCCTGAGACCCGTCCAGCCGCCCCGCGCGCCCCGTCCCAATTGAACTAAAAATCCATTCCGACAAAATTGACAAAAATATGACGATGTGGAAGACGAAAGAAGCAAAAATGACGGTTAGACATAAATAACCGTCAAAAAGATTGCGAATTATTTATCAGAAATGTCTTGCAAAATGCGCCAAGGTTCTCTATAATAAAATCATGCGTGGTAGTACCGGAATGTGGTGCAGAAAGAGAGCGGCACGCCCGGTCAATGCAACGTGGAACATAAAATGAGGCTGGGATGCCAGGCTCGTTTTTTGCCCGCAGAGCACAAATTGTCAAAAGGAGAGTATGATTATGACCTATTCGCAGCAAGTACAGAATATGTGCCCGATCACCAAAGGTCCTAAGCATGGTCCGGCTCCCATCCCCGAAGAGGGCGCATGGGTCAAGGCCTATGAGATCAAGGACATCAGCGGCTACACCCATGGTGTGGGCTGGTGCGCACCCCAGCAGGGCACCTGCAAGCTGTCGCTGAACATCAAGAACGGCGTCATCGAGGAGGCTCTGGTGGAGACCATCGGCTGCTCCGGCATGACCCACTCTGCTGCTATGGCTGGCGAGATCCTGCCCGGCAAGACCATCCTGGAAGCTCTGAACACCGACTTGGTGTGCGACGCCATCAACGTGGCAATGCGCGAGCTGTTCCTGCAGATCGTCTACGGCCGCAGCCAGACCGCTTTCTCTGAGGACGGTCTGCCCATCGGCGCGGGTCTGGACGACCTGGGCAAGGGCCTGCGCTCCATGACCGGCACCATCTTCTCCACCAAGGAGAAAGGCGTCCGCTACCTGGAGCTGACCGAGGGCTACATCAACAAGCTGGCTCTGGACAAGAACGATGAGGTCATCGGCTATCAGTTTGTCAAGCTGGGCAAGATGATGGAGGACATCCGTCACGGCAAGACCCCCAACGAGGCATACGAGAAGAACGTGGGCACCTACGGCCGCTTCAGCAAGGAAGCAGGCGCTGTCAAGTACATCGACCCGCGTGAGGAATAAGAGAGGAGGAACAACTCATGGCAACTTTTGAATCTATGGATCGCCGCATGCCGAAAATTGAGGCATGCCTGAAGGCTAACGGCCTGGAGTCTCTGGACGCTTGCAACGAGATGCTCCTCGCCAAGGGCATCGACTGCGACAAGATCGTGCGCGGCGTGCAGCCCATCTGCTTTGATAACGCTGTCTGGGCTTACACCCTGGGCACCGCCATCGCCGTGAAGCGCGGCCTGACCGACGCTGCCGAGTGCGCAGCTGCCATCGGCGAGGGCCTGGAGGCTTTCACCATCCCCGGCTCCGTTGCTGAGCAGCGCCAGGTCGGCCTGGGCCACGGCAACCTGGGTGCCCGCCTGCTGAGCGAGGACACCACCTGCTTCGCTTTCCTGGCTGGCCACGAGTCCTTTGCTGCTGCTGAGGGTGCCATCGGCATCGCCCGCACCGCAAACAAGGTCCGCAAGACCCCCCTGCGCGTCATCCTGAACGGCCTGGGCAAGGACGCCGCTTACATCATCTCCCGCATCAACGGCTTCACCTATGTGCAGACCGAGTATGATATCCCCACCCAGACCCTGAAAGTGGTCAAGGAGATTCCGTTCTCCGATGGCGAGCGTGCCGCTGTTAAGTGCTACGGCGCCAACGACGTCATGGAAGGCGTTGCCATCATGAAGAAAGAGGACGTCCAGTGCTCCATCACCGGCAACTCCACCAACCCCGTCCGCTTCCAGCACCTGGTTGCTGGCACCTATAAGAAGTGGGCCATCGAGAACGGCAAGAAGTACTTCTCCGTCGCTTCCGGCGGCGGCACGGGCCGTACCCTGCACCCCGATAACGTCGCAGCTGGCCCCGCCAGCTACGGCCTGACCGACTCTCTGGGCCGCGTCCATGGCGATGCTCAGTTTGCTGGTTCCTCCTCCGTGCCTGCGCACGTTGAGATGATGGGCCTGATCGGCATGGGCAACAACCCCATGGTCGGTGCAACCGTTGCCTGCGCAGTTGCTGCTGCACAGGCCAACGCCTGATTTTTTCTCTTAGTTCGGCAAAGGGGGCTGCTTTCCGAATGAGCAGCCCCCTTTTTCTGCTGATATGTTCGCATTAACAAACTGAGGGCATTGGCCCTCAAATCTGCTGAGGAATTGGAATAACCATGAAGAATCAGATGAAGAAAATCCTCCTCGCTGTGGCGATGGTGGTGGTGGTGGCAGCCGGTCTGCTGGTGTACAGCAGCGGCAAAACCACCAGCATGGGCACTGCCAAAGGCTTTGGCGGCGATGTGACCGTTACCCTGACCCTTGCCGACGGCAAGATCATCGGCTGCACCGCCGAGGGCAAGGACGAGACCGAGGGCGTGGGCTCCACGGCCATCGACCAGCTGCCCGGCGCCATCGCCGAGAGCGGCAGCATTGCCGTGGACGGCGTTGCAGGCGCAACCGTCACCTCCAACGCCATCAAGGAGGCTGCCGCTGCCGCCCTGACCGCGGCCGGCCTGAACCCCGACGACTACAAGACCGCTGTGGACAACACCGCCGAGCCCGCTGAGGACTCCACGGTGGACGCCGATGTGGTCATCGTGGGCGCGGGCGGCGCCGGCATGACTGCCGCCATTACCGCTGCCAACGAGGGCAAGAGCGTTGTCATTCTGGAGAGCCAGGCCATGGTGGGCGGCAACTCTGTCCGCGCTACCGGCGGCATGAACGCAGGCAAGACGGTCTATCAGGACGAGAACGAGTTCGGCGAGTCCGCAGGTGTCGAGAAGACCCTGAAGACCGCTGCTGAAAAGTACGCTGACAATGAGACCATCACCGCTCTGGCTGCTACCGTGGCCGAGCAGTGGGCTGCTTATCAGGCCAACCCCACCGGCTACTTCGACTCTGTGGAGCTGATGGAGCTGGATACCATGATCGGCGGCAAGGGCATCAACGATCCCGCTCTGGTGGAGACTCTCTGCGAGAACAGTGCCGATGCCATCGACTGGCTGGATGAGAACGGCATCACCCTGCACAGCGTTTCCAGCTTTGGCGGCGCTTCTGTCAAGCGCATCCATCGCCCTGTGAACGAAGAGGGCAAGACCCTCTCTGTGGGCTCTTACATGATCCCCCTGCTGCAGGAGAACTGCGAAAAGGCCGGTGTTCAGATCCTGCTGAACACCACCGCCAACGAGATCCTGACCGATGCCAACGGCGCAGCCTGCGGCGTTAAGGCCACCGGCGCTTCCGGTGAGACCGTCACCGTCAACGCCAAAGCCGTGGTCCTGACTTCCGGCGGTTTCGGTGCCAACCTGGACATGGTCGTGAAGTACAAGCCTGAGCTCAAGGGCTTTATGACCACCAACGCTCCTGGCATCCTGGGCCAGGGCATTGAGATGGCAACGGCCATCGGTGCCGGTACTGTGGATATGGACCAGATCCAGATCCACCCCACTGTGGAGGCGAACACCGCTGCCCTGATCACCGAGGGCCTGCGCGGCGATGGCGCGATCCTGGTCAACGCTGACGGCAAGCGCTTCATTGACGAAGTGGGCACCCGTGACGTGGTTTCCGCTGCGGAGATCGCACAGCCGGGCAGCTACAGCTGGCTGGTGGTCGATCAGGCCATGGCCGATGCTTCCAGCGTCATCCAGGGCTACATCAAGAAAGGCTATACCGCGGAGGGCGCTACCTACGAGGAACTGGCCAAGGCCATTGGCGTGGACGAGGCGACCTTTGCCGAGACCATGAACAACTGGAACCAGTGCGTGGCCGATAAGGCCGACGCCGAGTTTGGCCGTACCAGCTTTGCAAACCCGCTGGATACCGCTCCCTACTATGCCATCAAGGTCACTGCCGGTGTCCACCACACCATGGGCGGCTTGACCATCAACACCAACACGGAAGTGCTGGATACCAATGGCAACGTGATCCCCGGCCTGTTTGCAGCAGGTGAGATCACCGGTGGCGTCCACGGTGCAAACCGTCTGGGCGGCAACGCTGTGGCCGACTTTACCGTCTTTGGCCGCATTGCAGGCCAGGCTGCCAGCGATTACGCTGCATGAAACGCCTGACCCGGCTGCAGAAAAATCTGCTCTTTGCGGCAGTGCTCCTGCTGGCTGCAGTGGTGCTTTTCTGGGCACTGCGGGGCCGCAAACAGGGGGAAGCGCTGGTGGCGGTAGCCGATTTCGGCGACGGCATCACCGAGACCATCCCGCTGGACAAAGATTACGATTATCTGTACGATGTGGGCGATTACGTTGTGCATTTACAGGTAAAAGACGGTGCCATCGCCTTTCAGGACAGCCAGTGCCCGGACCATGTCTGTGAGCAATTCGGCTGGCTGAGCCAGAAAGACGCCTGGGCCGCCTGCGTCCCCGCAGGGGTATATGTCCAGCTCTATGCGGCGGATGACGCTGCGGTGAAGTGAGCAGAAAACGCGGTAAGTAAATCGAAAAAGAGGCTGTTCCACTGGAAATTTTCCGTGGAGCGGCCTCTTTTTGCGTGCCGAAACGGTAAAAGGGCCCGTACCAATGCCGGTACGGGCCCTTTTGCAGGGGAGAAACAGAGGTTATTTTACATATTTGCCGCTGCAGATGTTTTTGCAGCAGGCGCTGACGGGGAACCAGCAGCAGTCGCGGCAGATATCCGCCAGCATCTCCGGGGTAGCCTTGGCATCCATGGCCCGGATGAGATCCTGATAGACATAATCCTTTTCTTCCAGGCCAAAGTATTCCACGGTCTTGCGGTCGTACCGCTTTACCTTTTCCTGGGTGTCGCACAGGTCTTCGCCCAGCTTGTTGGGGCAGCAGGAGCAAAGCGTGTCGGTGGAGAACGTGAGGTGGATCCGCGTCCCGGGAACCTCCCGCAGTTGGTGGACCACGTCGTTCATGTGCTCCACAAAGGCGTCGTCGTAGCCGTGGCCGGAGTAGCCCTGGGTACAGAGTAGATGGTGCGGGCGGAGTACGATCATGCCTTGAGCCCCGGAATCCGTTTCCGAATGTTCAGGCCGATGGCGCAGGCCAGCACAGCCTTGATGATGGCGGTGGGGATAAACGGCAGCACGCAGGCAGAAATAGCCACGGCCACGGTGCTGTGGGCCACGATGACGAACAGGATCACACCGACGATGTAGTTGACCACGGTGCCCACGACAACGGCCAGAGGGAACGCGCCCTTAAAGGCATTGCGGTGCTCCACGCCCAGGCCGATGATATAGGCCATGAGGGGGAACGAGATGAGGAAACCGCCCGTGGGGCCGACGAATTTGTCAATACCGCCGGAGAAGCTGGCCAGCACGGGCACACCCACGGCACCCAGGATCAGGTACACGAGGCTTGCCATGGCGGAGAGCTTGGAGCCCAGCACCACAGCGGCCAGGGTGATGGCGAACGTCTGCATGGTCATGGGGACGCCCAGGGGCATCGGGATGGAGATCTGGGCCATCACGGCGATGACGGCGGCGAACAATCCGGTGTAGCAGATATCGCGGACCGAAAATTTCGAGCTTTGGGTGTTTTTGGCAGCTGCCTGACTCATAAAAAATCCTCCTCTATTTGCGGCCCGCTGTTTTGGACGGGCCGAGAACATCGCATAAAAACTGCGCTTTGCCCCGTATTAAACCAGAAATTCCCGGGTGCGTCAACTTTGAAATATGCAGCAGGTTTACAATTTGGAAAAATCCGCCTGCCAGGCCGGGTTTCGGGCAGGCGGCAGCGGTGCCCCGGGGGCAAAAACCGGGAGAAACTGCCGGAATATTTGTCAAAGATGCGTGAAATGAAATTTGGACGCTTGTTTAATTTCCCGAAATGCGATACACTACCTTATAACAGACACTTCTGCGGGAGGGGGATCTTGCCCCCCGCGCCGCACAGCGAGGAGGAAAAGCATGATCTGGAAAAAGAAGAACGCGGCCATGCAGGGGAACGACCCCTCGGCAGCGGCTGCAAACGATAAGACCGCCGGGAAGCTTGCCGGGGCCAAAGCATTTGCCCGGAAGAACTGGAAATGGCTGGTCCCGGCGGCGGTGGTCGTCCTTGCAGGAGGGGTGTTCCTGCTCAAGCCCGCCAAGGACAAGCAGGCCAATGTGGACACCAGCTATGTGGAAACGGCGCCTGAGGAGCGGGATGTCTCCAACTCCCTCAGCGGCACCGGCACCCTGAACCCGGCCAATACTTACACCGTGAAATCTCTGGTGGACGGCAAAGTGCTCACCGCTGATTTTGAAGAGGGCGACACCGTGGAAGAGGGCACGATCCTCTACACCATCGACAGCTCCGACGCTTCCACCAACCTGGAAAAAGCGGAGATCGCCCTCCAGCAGGCCCAGCGCAGCTACGATAAGACGGTAGACCGCCAGTACGTCCGTGCTGAGGTGGCGGGTACTGTCAGCAGCCTGAAAGTGGCCAAGGGCGATGAAGTGACCAGCGGCCAGGAAGTGGCCGTCATCCGGGATAACTCCAAGATGATGCTCAGCCTGCTCTTCCCGGCGGCCGACGCCGCCAACTTCTCGGTGGGGCAGAGCGCGCAGGTGGTGCTGGACGGCACCTTTGAGACGCTGGACGGCACCATTACCGCTGTGACTGGCACCGATGAACTGAGCACTGGCAACCTGCTCACCCGTACGGTGACCATCGCGGTGCGGAACGCGGGCGGCCTGACCACGGCCCAGGCAGCCACGGCCAGCATCAATGGCGTCAGCTCCATTGCCTCCGCCACCTTTGCCTATCAGGCAGAGCGTACCCTGACGGCTCCCTCTTCCGGCACCGTCTCCGCCATCAATGTGCAGGAGGGCAGCGCGGTAGAAAAGGACGCCATCCTCATTGAGCTGACGGGCGATGACCTGACCGAATCCGTCCAGTCTGCTTCGGAGACCCTGCGCAGTGCCGAGATCTCGATGCAGAATATGCAGGACACGATGGCCAACTACACCATCACGGCCCCCATCAGCGGTACCGTGATCGAAAAAGACGTCAAGCAGGGCGACGCACTGACTTCCGGCACCAGCCTCTGTGTGCTGTATGACCTGAGCTACCTGGAAATGAGCATCAATGTGGACGAGCTGGAGATCGGCTCCCTTTCCGTGGGCCAGAAAGTGCAGATCACGGCGGATGCGGTGGCCGATAAGAACTATGTGGGCACCGTGACCCGTGTCTCGATGAAAGGCAACTCTTCCGGCGGCACCACGACTTACCCCGTGACCATCCGCATCGACTCCATCGACGGCCTCCGCCCGGGCATGAACGCCAACGCGGAGATCGTGGTGGCCGAGTCCACCAGCGCCCTCTGCGTGCCCAACGCGGCCATCGTCCGCGGCGGCTATGTGCTGGTGACCAAGGATTCGCCCAGCGCGGCCAATGCGGACCCGGATATGGAAGCTCCGGACGGCTATGTCTATGTGGACGTGAAGACGGGCGTCAGCGACGACGATTACACCGAGATCCTCGACGGCATCACGGCGGAAGACACGATTGCTTACGACCCCAACTCGGTGAGTGACAGCTACTATGATGACGGAAGCGGTTTCTATGATGACGGAAGCAGTTCCTTTTGATGAGGAGGGCTGAACATGAGCGCTCTGATCGAATTTGATGAAGTGTGCAAATACTACCAGATGGGCGACACGACCGTCAAGGCGGCTGACCATATCTCCATGAAGATCGAAAAAGGAGAGTTTGTAGCCATTGTCGGCCAGTCCGGCTCGGGCAAGTCCACCTGTATGAATATCATCGGCTGCCTGGATGTGCCCACCCAGGGCACCTACCTGCTCAATGGCCGGGACGTGGGCAAGATGAACCGGAACGAGCTGGCCGCCATCCGCAACGAGATGCTGGGCTTTATCTTCCAGCAGTACAACCTGCTGCCCAAGCTCAACTTGATGGAAAACGTGGAGGTGCCGTTGGTGTACGCGGGCGTCTCCCGCGCGGAGCGGCACAAGCGTGCCAAAGAGGTGCTGGAAAAGGTGGGCCTGGGCGATAAGCTCAAAAACAAGCCCAACCAGCTTTCCGGCGGCCAGCAGCAGCGCGTGTCCATCGCCCGGGCTCTGGTGCGCAACCCGCCCCTCATCCTGGCGGACGAGCCCACCGGCGCTCTGGACAGCCACACCGGCCGCGAGGTGCTGGGAATGCTGCAGGAGCTCCACAATGAGGGCCACACCGTGGTCCTCATCACCCACGACAATTCCATTGCCGTGCAGGCGGAACGCATCATCCGGCTGGAAGATGGGCGTGTTGTCTACGACGGCGACTCCCACGCCCCGGAGGCGGTCGTTCAGCCCACCCTGCTGCCGGAGCAGGAATCCCAGACCGAGGAGGCACAGGCATGATCATTGAAACTTTCCGGCAGGCCATCCAGAACGTCTGGAGCAACAAGCTCCGCACGTTCCTGACCATGCTGGGCATCATCATCGGCGTCATGGCGGTCATCGTCATCGTGGGCCTGGGCAACGGCATGACCAAGAGTATGCGGGACAGCTTTTCGGCCATGGGCACCAACACCCTGTCTGTCAGCATCTGGGGCTACGGCTCCCGCACCGCCTCGGTGGATGACGTGTATGACATCGTGAAGAAAAACCCCGACCTGTTGGAGTCCATCTCCCCGCAGATCGATTTCAGCAGCAACACGCCCAAGGTGGGCACCACCACCTACCGTTACACCAACCTGTACGGCGTGGACGAAGACTATACCGAGATGAAAAACTACACCCTGGCCAAGGGCCGCAACCTGCAGTACATGGACATGAAAGACGACAAGCAGGTCTGCGTCATCGGCGATTACATCAACCGCACCGCCTTTGGCGGCAACGGTATGGGCAAGACCATCAAGCTGGGCCCCTACAAATTCCGCATCGTGGGCGTGCTGAACGCCAAGATCAGCGACCCCACCATGCAGCAGGGCAATGACGATGACTGCATCTACCTGCCCTATACCACCGCCATGCGTCTGTCGCAGAAAAGCACCGCGGATTCGTACATCTGCATCATGGTGGACGAGAATCAGGCCAACGAGGCCAAGGCCGCCATGGAAAACGGACTGTATAATCTCTTTAAAAGTGACAATGCGTATTACGTTTACTCGGCCAGTGAGTGGCTGGAAGAGATGAACAAGATGATCAACATGGTCATCGTCATCCTCACGGGCATTGCCAGCATCTCGCTGCTGGTGGGAGGCATCGGCATCATGAACATCATGCTGGTGTCGGTCACGGAGCGGACGAAAGAGATCGGCATCCGCAAGGCCATGGGCGCCAAGGAGCGGGTCATCCTGGCCCAGTTCGTCACCGAGGCTGCTACCACTTCCGCTCTGGGCGGCGCTCTGGGCATCGTGCTGGGGTACATCGTCAGCATGGCTGCCAACCGGGTGCTGCCCATGTTCACCGACGGCATGGATATCACGGTGAGCCCCTCGTTCGACTCCATCGTGGTGGCGTTCGGCATTTCGGCGGGCATCGGCGTGCTGTTCGGCTACCTGCCGGCCAAGCGTGCCGCCAAGCTCAACCCCATCGACGCCCTGCGGTATGATTAAAAGGAGAAGATAAGCCATGAAAAAACGAATCCTTGCATTGCTGCTGGCGGTGTGCATTGCAGCCTCCATGCTGGTGCTCCCGGCTTCGGCGGCTGCCACCAACAACACCGCGGTCCAGATGGCCATTACCCTGGGGGCCATGGATACCGACCAGACCGGGGCCCTGAACGCCGTGGTCACCCGTGGTGCCTTTGCCCGGATGCTTACCTCGTTCTCCACATTCCGGGAGAGCGTGGGTGCACAGGGCACGGTGGGCACCCTCTATACCGACGTGCCCGGCACTTCGCCCTGGGCCCCCTACATCCGCATTGCGGTGCAGCAGGGCTGGCTGAACGGCTACACGGACGGCAGCTACCGTCCGGACAACGCTGTCACGCTGGAGGAGGCCTGCACGGCGGTCCTCAAGCTGATGGGCTATAAGATGACCGAGCTGAACGGCGCGTTCCCCAACGCGCAGCTCAACAAGGCCAGCGAGATCGGCCTGCGCACCGGACTGGACCGCAAGCAGGGCGAGGCCATGAACTATGAGGACGCCGCGGTCCTGCTCTACAACGCCCTCACGGCCAACACGGCTTCGGGCGGCGCTTACGGCACTACTCTGGGCTTTACCGTTTCCAACGGCCAGGTGGATGCCTCCACCGTCCTGCTCAGCAGCCTGCAGGGCCCCTTTATCTACGGCGAGGGGGCACAGGTGCCCTTTACCCCGGTGGCCGTCTACCGCAACGATAAAGTTTCCCCCTCGGGCGAGCTGAACCAGTACGACGTGTACTATTACAGCGAGAGCCTGCGCACGATCTGGGTCTACACCCGCCGCGCGGCCGGCCGCATCACGGCAGTGTCTCCCTCGGCCAGTGCGCCCACCTCGGTCACCGTGGCGGGCAGTACCTACACGCTGGGCAGCACGGCGGTGGCCTCGCAGGTGTCCTCCCTCAACGGCGGCGGTGTGGGCCAGGTGGTCACCCTGCTGCTGGGCATGAACAATGAGGTGGCCGGCATCGTCACCGGTGAAGAGGCCGACAGCGTCTTCTATGGCGTTGTCCAGTCCGCCTCCCGCAACCTGATTGAAGAGGACAACGGGGCCGATGTGCTCCAGAAAGTTTCTGTCATGTGCACGGACGGTATCGTCCGGAGCGTCAACGTGGACAAAAGCCTCAATTTTCCCACCGGTTGGCTGGTAGAAATCTGCGTGGACGGTGCCAACGGTGAGAGCGTGAAAAAAATCAGCACCCGGTCCGTCAGCGGCACCGTGAACGCGGACGCCACCGCTTTGGGCGACGCTGCTCTGGCCGATGATGTGGAAATTATGGATACAACGTCAGGAGGTGCGGCTGGGGCGATTCGTCCCAGCCGCCTATCGGGGGTAACGCTCTCGGGCTCTGACGTCCGCTACTACACCACCAATGAAAACGGCCAGATCGACCGCCTCATCCTCAACGATGTCACGGGCGATCTGTGGAACTACGGCGTGCTGGACGATGTGAAGAATCTGGCCGCCAACTACAGCAGCATCAAAACGCTGGTGACCACCGATTCTTCGGGCAACACGACCACCAAGACCACCGTGGATGAGGTGAAAAATCTGCTGGTGCCCACCACGAGCGAGATCTTGTGGGGCGTTATCAGCGGTGATATCCTCAGCACGGCATGGAACCGCCTGACGGGCAACACCGCAGGCCTGCTGGGCATCGGCTTCCGGCAGATCGGTGCCATTACCGGGGCTCCGCTGAGCAACATCTTCAACTTCATCGGCGGCGGTGCCAACTACATCTGCTATATCAATGGCCAGCAGGCCAGCCTGACCACCTCCATCAAGTACCCGGTGCTGGCGGGCGGTATTGCCGTCAGCCAGGAGGCGTCTGGTTCGGTCAAATCCATGATGCAGCTCATGCCCATGAAGATCGATAAGGTGGGCGCTGCCTCCGTCCTCTCGGGCGATAAGCGCTATGAGATGGCCGACGACACGCAGGTCTACCTGTGGTACAAGGGCCAGTATTACGCCACCAAGCTGGCATACGTCAACTCGGATGATTACTACCTGACCGGCTGGTACGATAACTTTGGCTGCACGGCGGGCAAGAAAGTCCGCGTCATCATCGCAGTCAAGAAAGACTGATGCCGGGGGATTACGCGGCCCCGTGCTGGCTGCTGCGGCAGGCCCGGCAGCTGCTGTATCCCCGCCGCTGCCCTTTCTGCCGCCGGGTGCTGGGCTTTGTGCCAACCTGCCCGGAATGCGCGGAACGGCTGGAACCGCTCCGCCGGATGCCCATGCGGCTCAAGGAAAGTGAGCACTATCTGGGGACCTTGAGCGGGGCCGCGGCACCCTACCGCTACACGGGCTGTGTCCGCAGTGCGGTGCTGCGGGCCAAGTACCAGGGCGAGCCGTGGACGGCCGTGGAGCTGGGCGTCGAGATGGCCCGGCTGCTCTTTGGCAGCGAGATCCTCATGCGCGGCGCGGAGCCCACACCCCAGCGGGTGGAGGGCCTGAGCCTTGGCTATGACGCCATCGTCCCGGTGCCGGCCTCCAGCAAAAAACGCGGCTATAATGTGCCGGAGCGGATGGCCCGGCCGCTGGCAAAGGCGGTGGGCGTCCCGCTGGCCGCCAACGCCCTTGGTCGTACCCGCACTGGCCGCCATCAGGCCGGGCTCTCGCTGGACGAGCGCCTGGTCAACGTGGCAGGCGCGTTCCGGGTGCTGGAACCGGACAACGTGGACGGGAAGCGGGTGCTGCTGGTGGATGATGTCATCACCACCGGAGCCACGGCAGCCGCCTGTGCGCAGGCTTTGCTGGATGCCGGGGCCCAAAGCGTGTTCGCCGTGGCGCTGGCTACCGTGGAATTTGACGCACTACCGTCCCGCAGCCAGCCCATTGCGGAAACGGCGGAGGAAGACGAAAAAGAAATCGAAAAAACTTGAAAAAAGCGCTTGACAAAACACCCTGCATCGGGTATACTAATTGAGCTGTGAGCGATAAGCCACATGCAATATCCGGGTGTAGCGCAGTTTTGGTAGCGCGCTTGAATGGGGTTCAAGAGGCCGTGAGTTCGATTCTCGCCACTCGGACCATAAATCCAACGATTTCACGTTAGAAATCGTTGGATTTTTTTCTTTTACGGGCTGACCTCATATTTGTAAATAGGGCAGAAAAAAGCCGCTCACCGTGCAGGTTTCCAGCATGGTGAGCGGCTTTACGATTGCTTCGATTCATTTTCTTCTGTTTTGCGCCGCGCCGGGGCTGACACGCCTCCAAACAGCTCAGATTTCCTCCCTGTTTTTCATGCAAATTATTGCAAGAAATCCCCAATTAGCTTGAAACGCTTTTTACATAATGTTAAAATAGTAACGCTACTTTTATAGGAGAATTTTCTCAAGATCCAGTGCGGACAGGCTGCGAGCAGGGGGATTCCTGTGGGGTGTGTAAGAATAACCAAAATCAAGGCGGCACTGCACCCCATTGGATTCATGCAGGATTGCCTCCGAAACCGTGAGGAAGGGGTATTATTGTATGATGAAGAAGATCTCCCGCCGCTCGTTTTTGCAGGCTTGCGGCGTTGCAGCTGCCACGGCAGCGCTGACCGCCTGCAGCGGCGGCAAGGCTGAAACAGATAAAAAAGACGATGCGCACGAGGCCATCACCTTTATGGCACCTTATAAAGAGGTAGAAGCCTTTATTGAGCAGGTGCACAGCGTTTACCCGGAAGTGAACATCGAGGTCGTGCCCTACAGCGGCGATAACACCACCACCTGCCTGCAGAATATGTTTGCGGCGGGCGACCTGCCGGACGTTTGCACCTTGACCTACTACGACCCCCAGATCGATCTGGTCTCCGACAAACTGCTGGACCTTTCCGGCTACGATTTTACGGATAACTATGTGGAGTCCCGTCTGCAGGACGTGTTCGACAACGGTGCCATCTACCTGCTGCCCTCGACCTACAACTGCTACGGCATCACCTACAACAAGACCCTGCTGAAGAAATACGGCTGGGAACTGCCCAATTCTTTCGCTGAACTGGAAGTGCTGGCTGCAAACGCCAAGGAAGCCGGGGTCGATCTCTGTCTGCCGCAGATCCAGTATCCGGGCTCCGGTTTCCAGTATCTGTGCAACATTGCAGATGCCGATTTCCTTGGCACACTGGACGGCAGACTGTGGCAGAAAGATTATCTGTCCGGCAAGGCAAACGTCAGCAACACCCCCGGTATGATGCAGGCAATGGCATACGTCCAGAAGTGGAAGGACATCGGGATGCTGAACGGCTCTGGCGATGCTCTTGACGACAACGTGACCCGGCAGAGGATGGCCGAGGGCAACACCCTGTTTTTGATGGGCGGCACCAACGGCATCGTGGAGGCAGACGGCAACGCCGATCAATTCGGCCTGATGCCGTTTCTTTCCGAGGACGGCACCCAGAACGTTTTTGTGCTGAATGTGAACCGTTTCTATGGTCTGAACAAAAAGCTGAAACAGAGCCCCCAGAAGCTGGAAGATGCGCTCAAGGTGATGCGTGTGCTTTCCACCGTTGCAGGCACCAGCGCTCTGCAGCCCGCAACGACGCTGAAAAGCAGCCTGCTGCCCATCAAGGGTGCAAAGGCAGACGGCACCTACTATGCCGACATCGCCGATGCCCTGAATGCGGGCAACACCGCGCCTTTTATCTACTCCGGCTGGGAAAACACCGTCGTGACCACCGGCCTTAAAATGCTGGACTTTATCAAGGGCAATGCTACCATGGAGGATGTCATCCGTCAGCTGGACGAGGATCAGGACAGTGTGGTGAACAACACCCCGGATGTCATCACTACCGTTACGGAGGAGCTTTCGCAGCAGGACTGCGCCATGCTGGTGGGCCGCTGCTTTGCACAGGCCACCGGCAGCGACCTTGCGCTGGTCTCGCTGAGCACCTGGATCCCCGGCAACCCGCCCGAACAGAACCACCACGGCGTAGCCGCCAAGCTGTACGCCAAGGGCATTACGGATTACGACCTTTCGGTCATCCTGCCCACCGGCTGGAACCGCACCATCCAGACCGTTGCCCTGACCGGGCAGCAGATCAGCGAACTGCTGGCTTCTGGTTACGATGCCTACGGCAACGGCAAGGGCTATCCCTATGTGCTGGTAAGCCCAGTGCAACCGGAGGCGGGCAAGACCTATCAGGTTGCCATCTGCGGTGTGAGCGACCAGCTGGCTGCTGAAGCAACGGTGAAAGACAGCGGCGTGGTGGGCATGGATGCCGCAAAAAATTTCTTTGGTGCTTACACCACCATCAGCCGGGCAGACACCGCATGGAGTTGAATCAAACGGACAGGAGATACTGGATGTGAACAACAAAATCTATAAAAAGCTGTTTGTGGGCTTCGGCTTTGGCATCATCGTGTTGATCCTGACCCTTTTTGTCATGAGCCAGACCTACATCCAGAACCTTGTCTACCACGAGCGGCTGAGCCAGATGGAAGAGGTCACCCACCAGATGTTCCGCAATCTGGAGGATGTGATCGACAACCACTGGAACGAGGTGGATGTACAATGCAATTATTTATACTGCACCCCGCTAAAGACCGATACCGATCTCTACCGCTATCTGAAAAAGCTGTCGGAGCTTTCCAATTACCATGAAAAACAGGTCGAATTGATTGCAGTGGACTCTGCCGGACATTATTATACCGAGCATGGCCGCATGGGGCTGCTGCGGGGAATGACCTATCTGGAAAGCGCACCGCAGCGAGTCAGCTACGTTGCCAACTCGCTGACCGTGGATGATTCCCGGATGGTGTTCCTGAACCAGCTCTCCACCCCCATCACACTGCAAAGCGAGATCGGCGAGATCACCCTGCGCTACTTCGGCACCTCCCAGAGCATGACCCAGCTGAACGATTATTTCCGCTGCGACGCCTACGAAAATAACAACAGCGTCTATGTGCTGGACAACGATGGCTTCAAGCTGTTCAACGCCAATGATACCGAGCTGCTGAAAGGGCACAACGTATACACCGTGCTCTCCCAGATGTCCTATCTGCACGGTTCTTCCTTTGCAGCAGCAAAGGAGCGGTTTGCCCGCACAGGCTCCTGTTATTCCAACGCCGTGCTGGACGAGACTGAGTATTTCTACGCTCTGAAGCAGATGGAAAACGCCCAGTGGACGCTGGCGTTCCTTGTTCCGGCGGAATATGTGGCCGTGAATACGCAGAAGCTGGTCAATCTCGTCACGGCCAGCATTGTAGGCTTTGCCGTGGTGTTCTCGATCATGGCAGTCATTGCTGGCTGGTTCCTCCTGCGGGAAAAGCAGCAGCGGGAGCTGCGGGCTGAAAAAGAGACGAGCCTCCGTCTGGAGCAGTATAACATCCAGCTGACGCAGGCAAACGACGAGATGCGGCGGGCGCAGGATGCTGCCGCAGAGGCGCTGCAATCCGCCGAGCGCGCCAGCAAAGCCAAGACGGACTTCCTTTCCAACATGAGCCACGATATCCGCACCCCCATGAACGCCATCATCGGCATCACCACCCTGATGAAAAACGAGCTGCACGAACCGGAAAAGCTTGCCGAGCATCTGGGCAAGCTGGAAACCTCCGGCCAGCTGCTGCTGGGCATCATCAACAATATTCTGGATATGAGCCGCATCGAGAGCGGCAAGACCACCCTGAATGTGGAAAAGATGAATCTGCCCCAGCAGATCCGCCAGCTGGACAGCATCATCCGCCAGCAGGCAGGCCAGAGCCGCCAGACCTTTACGGTAAACACCCATCTGCAGCACGAAAACGTGCTGGCAGACCCCAACCGCTTGAATCAGGTGCTGATGAACATCCTCTCCAACGCGGTCAAGTATACGCCCACCGGCGGACACATCCAGTTGGAGGTGGACGAGCTGCCCCGGAACGAGCACTACGCCCGATACCGCTTTGTGGTGCAGGATGACGGCATCGGCATGAGCGAGGACTACCAAAAGACCCTTTTCGACCCCTTTACCCGTGAGGAGCGCTCCGGCACCAACAAGGTGCAGGGCACCGGCCTTGGCATGGCCATCACCAAGAGCATCGTGGACCTGATGGGCGGCTCGATCAATGTGGAAAGCGCCACCGGCAAGGGCACCCGATTTGAGGTGGTGCTGGAATTTCCCATTGACGCCGAGGCAGACCATGCGCAGCAGGTGCAGGCCCTGCCGGAGGAAGCGGAAGAAACTTCGCCCCTGTCTGGCATGAAGTTCCTCTGCGCCGAGGATAACGCCATCAACGCCGAGATCCTGCAAATGCTGCTGGAAACAAAAGGCGCAAGCTGCACCATCTGCCCCAACGGTCAGGAGATCGTGGATGCCTTTGCCAATGTCAAGCCCGGCGAGTATGACATGATCCTGATGGATGTGCAGATGCCGGTGATGGACGGCCTGGAGGCCACCCGCCGCATCCGCAATGGCGAAAACCCGCTGGGCCGGGTCATCCCCATCCTTGCCATGACGGCCAACGCTTTTTTGGAAGATATGCAGAAGAGCAAGGAAGCCGGCATGGACGCCCATCTCTCCAAGCCCGTGGACATTGCAGCACTGGAACAAACCGTCAAGCGCTTCCGTGTTACCCCCCCAATTAAATAGTGGAATCGCGCGGTTTCGCAGATGACCGACACCCACGACCTAGCAGGGCCGCCCGTTTGCGGCCCAGCTCTTTTTTTGTGAGAGAGCAATCAGAATGAATCAAAGGATTGGATGGTATTGCGTATGGAACAACAGTCAAATAAAATCCGGCCTATGCTGCTATCGGCACTTGCCCAATTGAGCGCCTGCCTGATCCTCTGGAATTTTCATATTCCAAATCCAAATATCGTGCTTTTTGTTGTTCTTTCTGCTGTGCTCGTGAAATACGGCTATGCAGCAGGAATCGTAAGCGGTCTCATTGCATTCCTATACACCGCGTTTTTCTTTTCTACCGACCACAGCTTTTTTCTTTACACCTCTGTGAACTTTCAAAAGCTCATCGTGGTCGGCCTTGGAATCACTGCGAATATTCTGCTGATCGGTCGCCTGCAATGGCAGCTCAAGCGCTCCAGCATGGAAAAGATGCAGGCCGAAGCCGAGGAAAAGCTTCAAGAAACAACAGAGAGCTACCGTGCAAAACTTTACCACGATGCCTTGACTGGCACATACAACCGCCGCTACTATGAAGATATCGCATCCCGTATCGTCGGCCCGGCGGGTGTCGCACTGCTGGATGTGGATGATTTCAAGATCTGCAACGATACTTATGGGCATTATGCCGGGGATATGGCACTGAAAACGGCGGCAAAAGCCATTCAGTCCTGCATCCGGGAGTCGGACCTGCTCATCCGCTACGGCGGGGATGAATTTCTGCTGGTGTTACCCGGCATTCCGGGAGACTTTTTGCAGACCAAACTGGAACAGATCCGCACGGCCGCGCAGATGACATCGGTACCCGGTTATTCGCATTTCCGCATCTCGCTGAGCATCGGCGGAACGATGCAGACGATCACCGATCCTCTGGAAAATATCGTGCGCCGGGCAGACCGGCTGATGTATCAGGCAAAGTGCCGCAAGAATGCCGTCATGGTGGAGGTTCCGGGGCAGAGTCTTGCAGCGCTGGAAAAACTTTTACAGAATAAGTCGCAGATCTTACTTGTGGATGACTCTAAAATGAACCGCATGATCCTAAAGGAGATCCTGGGCGGCGATTACAGCATTCTTGAAGCAGAAAATGGACAAGAATGCCTGGAAAAAATGCAGGCGGAGGCCGGGAACATCGCGCTGGTGTTGCTGGACATCAATATGCCGGTCATGGACGGTTTCGAGGTGCTCAAGGCGATGAACGCCAACCACACCATCGAGGATACCCCGGTCATCATGATCTCCAGCGAGGACTCCGACGCGGCGATCCGGCGCTCCTATGAACTGGGCGCGAGTGATTATGTCAACCGCCCCTTTGATGCTCGTATCGTGTACCGCCGCGTGACCAACACCATCAAGCTGTATGCCAAGCAGCGGCGGCTGGTGCAGATGGTCTCTGACCAGATCCGCGCCCGTGAAAATAATACGGATACGCTGGTGGGTGTGCTGAGCCATATCGTGGAGTTCCGCAACGGCGAAAGCGGTGCCCATGTGCGGCACATCCGTATCATCACCGAGCGGCTGCTCCACCGTCTGCTGGAGATCAGCAGCAGATACTCTATCACCGCGGAACAGCAGGATATGATCCCGCTGGCCTCTGCCTTGCATGACATCGGAAAAATCGGCATTGACGAAAAGATCCTCAATAAACCCGGCAAGCTGACCCCGGAGGAATTTAAGGTCATTCAGACCCACAGTATGCTGGGAGCCAAGATGCTGCACGATTTGGATGGTTTTGCCGAGCAGCCGCTGCTGCAAACGGCCTACGAGATCGCCCGCTGGCACCACGAACGCTGGGATGGGCGCGGCTACCCGGATGGGCTGAAAGGGGATGAAATCCCCATCAGCGCACAACTGGTCTCGCTGGCGGATGTGTACGACGCGCTGACCAGTGAACGCTGCTACAAAAAAGCCTTCTCCCACGAAAAAGCCGTGCAGATGATCCTGAACGGCGAGTGCGGGGCGTTCAACCCGCTGCTGCTGCAATGCCTGACGGATATCCAGGATGACCTGAAAGAAGAATGAAAGCAGTACAACTGAGCATGGATGCAATCAAACAGGAGAACGAAAAGCCCAAATGAAACACAGAATCTCACGCCGTGCATTTCTGCACGGCTGCACGCTGCTGGCGGCATCTGCTGCCGTCGGCAGCCTGACTTCCTGCGGCGGAACGAACGCGATGGAGAGCGGTCTTCCGCAGATCATTGTGGGGAGCGATACCTATCCGCCCTATATTTATCTGAACAATGACGGTGTTCCCACCGGGATCGACGTGGAGATCGCCACCGAGGCGTTCCGCCGCATGGGGTATGCTGCCCGGTTTGAAACGATCGACTGGGAGCAGAAAACCACTCTGGTGGAAAGCGGCGCCCTCGACTGCATCTGGGGCTGCTTTTCCATGGATGGACGCGAAGAGGCATACCGCTGGGCGGGGCCTTACATGGTGAGCCGTCAGGTGGTTGCGGTGGATGCCGACAGCAGCATCCGATCCCTCAGCGACCTTGCCGGCAAGACCATCGCCGTGCAGAGCACCGGCAAGCCGGAGGAGATCTTTCTCAGCGGCTCCGACCCGCGCATCCCGCAGACGGTGGAGGTGCTCAGCATCGAAAACCGCAGTGTGCAGTACGCAATGCTGGCCTGCGGCTATGTGGACGGCATCGCCGCCCACGAGACAGGCATCCTGCAATACATGAAAGATAATTCCGTGGACTTCCGCATTTTGGAGGAACCGCTGCTGGTCACCGGGCTGGGCATCGCCTTTGCCAAGAACGACACCCGCGGGCTGGACACCCAGCTGAACGCTGTTCTTTCGCAGATGCGCGCGGACGGCACACTGGAGCAGATCGTTGGCCGATACCTTGAACATGCTTCGCAGTATCTGGAGGTGGACACCATTGGCGCGTAAAAACAGAACCACCCCGGATAAAAGGAGATGGACAGCCTATCTGATCATCGGCGTGCTTTTTATGGCCGGTGTTGTTTTTTTCTCCGGCTGGCGGGCAATGCGCACAGCAGAGGAACGCTTTTGCCAGACCCTTGAGTTTGTCAAATCCCAGTCCACCAGCTTTGAAAAGTACAACGATACGGTTGTGGCCAAGGCACTCCGCCGCACGGCGGTCGCAGTCCATCAGCTGGCACAGGACCCCGCACTCGACCTTTCCGACCCGCAGTGCCTGAACAGGCAGGCAGAGATGCTCTGGCTCACTGGTATTTCGGTACTGGGACCGGATGGCACGCTCCTGTGCGAGTCCACGACCAACGGCATCGGCTATGACCGGTTTGGCGATCAGCTGAAAAATGACGCGGTTCTGGACGGTTTCTCTTGCCCGCGAAAGACCTATGTGAAGCGGGTCCTGCTGGAAGATGGCTCTGCTGTGGATGTTGCGGCGCACCGGGCAGAAAGCACAGAGCTGCTCCTGCTTGCCTACCGGTACACCCCGGCGGAATTTGTGGAGGAAACGGCGCTGTCCATCCAGAGCGTGCTGGACGGCTACCCGGCAGAAACCAGCGGCACATTATTCATCGTACAGAACAATCAGGTCATTGCCTCCAACCGCCCGGAGCTGATCGGGCAGGATGCAGCGGACAGCTCGCTGGTGCAGGGGATCCGCAAAGCCGGGACCGCCGAAACGCTGATCCATACCCACGATTGGAACGGCTCCGGCTGCTATTTTGGAATGTACTGCCATGGAAGATCCTTTGATCTCTACGCGTATACGGATGAAAAATCGGTCTTCCGTGAATCGCTTTCGTCGATTTTGATGGCGCTGGTCGGTTACATCCTGCTTGTAATGATTCTTTGGGTGCTGCGCAGACGCTCCGTGCAGGAGATGGAGCAGCAGAAGAAAGAACAGGAGAAGAAGTATCAGGCTCAGCTGGAGGAACAGAACCGCAAACTGGAGATCGCACTCCAGCACGAGGGGGCGGCAAACCGTGCCAAGCGGGAGTTCCTGTTCAATATGAGCCACGATATCCGCACCCCCATGAACGCCATCATCGGCTTCACCTCGCTGGCTGCGACCCATATCGACCATAAGGAACAGGTGCTGGACTACCTGAAAAAGATCTCCACCTCCAGCCAGCACCTGCTTTCCCTCATCAATGATGTGCTGGATATGAGCCGCATCGAGAGCGGAAAAGTAAAGATCGAAGAAAAAGCGGTGCACCTGCCGGACCTCGTCCACGATGTGCGCTCCATCATTCAACCCAACGTTTCGGCAAAACGGCTGTCGCTTTTCATCGATACCATGGATGTGGAGAACGAGGACATCATCACCGACCCGCTGCGGCTGAACCAGATCTTGCTGAACATTTTGTCCAACGCCATCAAGTTCACTCCCACAGGCGGGATGATCAGCATTCGCATTGCCCAGAAGAACGGTGCGCCCAAAGGCCGTGGCTGCTATGAGTTCCGCATCAAAGACAACGGCATCGGCATGAGCGAAGAGTTCCAGAAGCACATCTTTGAGGCGTTCAGCCGGGAGGAAAACTCCACCGTCAGCGGCATTCAGGGTACCGGCCTGGGCATGTCCATCACCAAAAACATTGTGGACCTGATGGGCGGCACCATCGCCATTGAGAGCGCACCGGGCAAGGGCAGCGAATTCATCGTAGACCTCTGCTTCGCCCTCAGCGGACAAAAGGTGGAGCCCAAGCAGATCCCGCAGCTGGAAGGGCTGCGCGCGCTGGTGGCAGACGACGATACCGACACCTGCCTGAGCGTCAGCACCATGCTTTCCAAGATCGGGATGCGGCCGGAGTGGACGATCTCCGGCAAGGAAGCGGTGATCCGCACCCGATACGCCCTGGAGCAGGGCGACGAGTTCAATGTCTACATCATCGACTGGCTGATCCCCGATATGAACGGCATCGAGGTCGTGCGGCAGATCCGCAAGGTGGTCGGGAAAAGCTGCCCCATCATCATCCTGACGGCCTACGACTGGTCCGATATTGAGGTGGAGGCAAAGGCTGCCGGTGTGACCGCTTTCTGCGAAAAGCCTCTGTTCCTTTCCGAACTGCGCAGGGTGCTGGCAGAACCGTTCGGTGCGGCGCCTGCCCACGAACCATCGCAGCCCAATGTCGCCGATCTCAAGGGAAAGAAACTTTTGCTGGTGGAGGACAACGCGCTGAACCGTGAGCTTGCCCAGGAGATCCTGAAAGAAGCAGGCTTTGCGGTGGACACTGCCGAGGATGGTGAGATCGCCGTCCAGAAGATGAGGCAGGCGGCCCCCGGGCAGTACGACCTGATCTTAATGGACATCCAGATGCCCAAGATGGACGGTTACGAGGCGACACGGCAGATCCGTGCTCTGCCGGACGCTGCAAAGGCAGGCATTCCCATCTTTGCAATGACGGCAAATGCCTTTGAGGAAGACCGTCAGAATGCATTGCAGGCCGGGATGGACGGCCACATTGCAAAGCCGCTGGATATTCCGCACCTGCTGCACGTCCTTGCAGAGGTACTGAGATCCTGACGGCCACCGGCCAACAAAAGCAAAAGCACCCGCGGCAATTCGCATTCGGAGGTCAAGAACCTCTGCGAAGTTTGCCGCGGGTGCTTTATTTTTTGATGCCTGACAGGCACTTGGTTCACAGGATCTTGTGCAGCTCCTGCACCAGGTCGCCAATCACGATGGGCTTGGACAAAAAACCGTTCATGCCGCTTTCCATAGCGCGGCGGCGATCCTCATCGAACGCGTTGGCGGTCATGGCAAGGATCGGGACCCCGGCCAGAGCGGGGTTTTCCAGCGCGCGGATCTGCCGGGTGGCGGTATAGCCATCCATGACCGGCATCTGAATATCCATCAGCACCAGATCATAGCTGCCCGGCGCGGCGGTGCTTACTTTTTCCACCGCCACGGCACCGTTTTCAGCCGTATCGACCCGGAAGCCATACTCCCGTAAAATTTCCTGCGCGATCTCGCGGTTCAGCTCGTTGTCCTCCACCAGTAGGATCTGCCTGCCCTTGAAGTCGGCATCTTTTTGGGGCAGAAGCTCCTGCGCCGCATCCGTCTGTTTCTGGCCGAGGGCACTCATCAGGGTCTCGCGCAGGTCGGATAGGAACATGGGCTTGGAACAGAAAGCGGTCACACCGGCAGCCTTTGCCTCCACCTCAATATCGGACCAGTCATAGGCCGTCAGGATGATGATGGGCGTATCGTCGTGCAGGCTGCGGATCTGGCGGGTGACCTCGATGCCGTTCATATCCGGCAGCCGCCAGTCAATGATATAGGCGTGGTAGACATCGCTCATCTCGATGGACTGCCGCGCGCGCAGCACCGCCTCTTTGCCGGAAAGGGTCCACTCCGCGCGCATACCCACCTTGACCAGCATCTTTGTCACGCTGTCGCAGGTGTTGAAATCGTCGTCCACCACCAGAGCTTTCAGACCCTCCAGCTCGGTGATCTTTTCCACCGGGCGGTGCTCCGCCTGTACCCGCAGCGGCACGCGAACGATAAACTCGCTGCCCTTGCCCTGCGCTGTCTGCACCTCGATGGTACCGCCCATCATATCCACGATGTTTTTGGTAATGGCCATGCCAAGGCCGGTGCCCTGGATCCGGCTGACCGTTGAGGTGCGCTCCCGCTCAAACGGCTCAAAGATCCTTTTGGCAAATTCCGGGCTCATGCCGATGCCGTTGTCCTTGATGCGGAACTCGTACTGCCCGCAGCCGCGCGCCTGCCCGGCAAGCTGGCGCACCCGCACCGAGACCGTGCCGCCCGCCGGGGTGAACTTGATGGCGTTGGACAGCAGGTTCAGTAGGATCTGGTTCAGCCGGGTCTTATCGCAGCAGACATCCTCGTCGGCCACATCCATCGCGTCCATATAAAGCTCCAGCTGCTTTGCGTGGACCTGCCCGCTGACGATGGTTTTCAAATCATGCAGCACATCCGAAAGGTTGACTTCCACTTCCTCCAGATGGATCTTTCCGCTTTCAATGCGGCTCATATCCAGCACGTCGTTGATCAGCGAGAGCAGATGATTGCTGGAAGCAAGGGTCTTGGTCAGATAATCTTTCACCCGTTCTTGATCGTCGAGGTTGCTGATCGCCAGTGTGGTAAAGCCGATGATGGCGTTCATGGGGGTGCGGATGTCGTGGGACATATTGGAAAGGAAGGTGCTCTTGGCGCGGTTGGCGGTCTCGGCGGCAGCAACGGCATCCGAAAGCGCCTGGTTCACCTGTTTATCAGCGGTGCGGTCGGACATGACAAGGATGTACTTGGTTTTGCCCTCTACCTCGCTGCCCATGGCAACGATGTGGAACCAGCGCGGCTCTCTGGTCTCCTGATGCAGATACGCCGCGTCCCACTCGCGCTGTTCCCCGCGGTGAAGCCCCTCCAGAAAATTCTTGTCGCGGTCCGGGTCATCTTTCGGGTACAGTGCCACCAGAGCATGGACATCCTGCCGGACGTTTCTCCACGGGATGCCCAGCAGACGGCCAATGTTCGGGCTGACGTAATCCGCCGTGGAGGTTTCGGCATCCAGCATCAGGAACACGTCGTCCACGTTCAGCGAGAGTTTTTGGAACAGCACGTCCCGGTACCGGATCTCGGTGTCCTTCCGGCGCAGGGTGATATGGCTTCTGCGCGCGATCAACAGGATGACCAGCACCGCAAAGCCAAGGACGATGCCCGCAACGATCTGCACCGTATAGAACCACAGTTGATCCAGACTGGCGTTGACGATGCTGACCGGGACAAGCCCCACCATCGTCCAGTTCTGGACCGCCGTGCCCTCGTAGACCAGATAATAACTGGTGTCGCCCAGTTTTACCTTCAAGTTTCCGCTGCTGCCCTGCGCAAAGGCATCCGAAAGGGCAAGGATCTGTTCCTCGGAAAGGTCGGAATGGTCGCGCAGCGTCGCAAGGAAGTTGTAAATCACTTCCTTACGGTTTACGGAATTGTCGATCACCACCCGCCCGTCCGGGTAGATGACATAGTTGCTGGCATTGCCCTCAAAGGCAGAGTTGTCCAGCAATCGAAGCACCGCGTCATTATAATAAGAGATGGCAATGGCATCGTAGGCAAAGCCCCGGTAGCTGCCCTGCGTTTCGGGACAGATGAACGCAAGCATCTGGGGCTTGCCGGGCAGCGCCGTGTTCACGACGACATCCTCATCGTGAGCGAGCTTTTCGTCCAGATTGGTCTGCAAGCCAAGATAGCCGGTCTCCCCGGTCACGGTCATGTAGTTGCCGTCGTAGGTCAGAAAGTAAAAGTCGGCAAATCCGGTATTCTGCTGCGCTGCCTCGATATACGCCTGAATTTCGTCCTCATCCGAGGTGCTTTCCAGAAAGCCGTTGTACAGATGCAGATAGGTCAGGTTTTTGCGCACCATCTCTTTCAGCATATTGTTGGATTTATGCAGCACCTCTTCCAGATGCGAGGTGCTTTCCTGATAGATGGTCCGCGACACAAACGAGAGGTATCGGACGCTGAAACCTGCTGCCAGCAAGACCAGCAGAAAGAGGACAACAGCGGCAGAAAGCCTTTTCCGCCGGGGATGGCGGCTGCCTTGGGGTTCGTGCTTTTCGTTTGCCATCCTGCTCACCTCAATGTCATGTAGTTTTCCGGTTCAGCAAGCGCCGCGCCGCCGCCGGAGACATCCTCCGTCCATGTGCTCTTTACCTGCTCATCTCCGCCGGTGAATCCGGCGCTTTTGTCCGCAAGCAGCGGTGCCATCTGCTTTGCCGTTGCCAGGCAGGTCACGGTAACGGTGTCGTCGTCCCGGAGCGGCTTCCCGTTCCGGGTGATGCCGGTCAGGGTATAGCTGCCGCTTGCCTCTTTGACCTCCACGGCGATGCCGCTGACCACCGGCAGGGAGCCGCGGTTAAAGGGCACAAAGCCGCCCTCGCAGCCCTCCACATAAGCGCGTACCAGTTCTTTCAGCTCCGCGCCGGTCATGGTGCGCTGGTAAGCCAAAAGACCGTTGGGCATGATCATGGAAGCGGCCATTTTGGGGGTGTAGTCCGCTTTCAGCACACTGCCGGTAAAGCTGTTTGCGGCGGCGATGAGCACGTCGGTGCCATAAACGCCGCGCAGCGTGTTTGCCATCGCGGAAAAAGAGGCGTTGCCGCCGTTTTTGTGGAAGACATTGGAGTAGCTCTTCCCGGAGGTCAGCACGATCTCCTCATCGGCAGGCGCATCCTCGGCAAGAAGCCGGGCATTGAACGCCCGGTAAGCCTGTTTTGCCGTGTACTCGCCCGCGATCATTTTGGAGACCACGTCCTTGGAAGTGGCAAAGAAATCGTTGGAGGCAATGCGGATGTACATGTGGTTTTCTTCCACCACATCGCGCACATCTTTCATGTACTCGGTCAGGCGCAGGGGGACGTTCTGGCTGTAGCTCAGCACATCCTGCCCGTCGGCAACGATGCGGTTCTGCGCCTCCTCGGAGAGCATGACGTTCAGCACTTTCATGGCTTTTTCGCGGCGCGCGGGGTCCTGCTCCAGATCCCGGTTCAGGGCAATCTGGAAATAGGGGGTGGTCATCAGCCACTTTTCCCCGTTCTGGCTGAAGAAGGGCAGGAAGATCGTGTCGATGCCCTCATCCTGAAACATCTTGACCCCGGCAGAGCTGCCAAAGTACATGGCAACTTCCCCGTTCCGGAACAGGTTCATCACCTCATCGTAAGTATGCTCAAGATCCTCCGCCGTGAGGTGGGTATCCTGAATGAACCGCGCCATCCGTTCAAACGCCCCCGGCCACACGGTATCGTCCAGACCCACCCGTGCGGTGTTGGCGGGGTCGCTGTAGGCAGTGCGCCACTTGCGCCCTGCCGTGGTGGTAAGCTCGGCGGCGGAAAGCCCCTGCAGCGTTTCCATGCAGGTGTAATCGTAGGTATAATCGGCGGTAAAGCCGCGGATGCCCACTGTTTCAAATGCCTGACAGGCCGCCACAAAGCTCTCGGAATCGGTGGGCAGCGGGATGCCGTATTGCTCAAAAAGGCTGCGGTTGACCACAAAGCCGTGGGCGTCGGCGCAGACCGGCAGCCAGTTCACACTGCCATCCTCGTTTTTGAAGCTGTTGAGGTAGGTGTTATAGACAGCGCCCGCCTCGTTGGTCATGGCAAGGTTCATCAGGCTGTCCTTTAAGGGAGCCGCATCGTGCAGCGAGAAGCGGCAGCAGGTGATGATATCCGGCAGACTGCCGTTCTCCTGCAAAAACTTGTAAAAATCCAGATCGTTGTTGCCGACGATGAACTCAATGTTCACGTCCGGCAGCTGGGACTGGACATAAGGCGCATAGGTTTCGTACAGGCTGGTGCTCCACAGATACACTTGGATGGTCTGGGCATCCTCCTGCTCCTGTACCTGTTCTGCGGTTTTTGTGCCGCATCCGGCCAGCAGGGAGACCGCCATCACCAGTGCCGCAAGCACCGAAACAAGGCGGCGCAATGTTTTTGCTTTCATCGATTCCTTCTCCTGATACCTCCTGGGCAGCCTGCGTTACTCCACCGCGCGGATCGCGCCGATCGTGATGTTGTACTGTTCTGTCACACGGTCAAACCATTCCTTGGAGCCTTCCAGTGTGCCCGCGCGCAGCACCTCGGTCAACTCATAGGCAGGCTGATAGAGATTGGTAAAACCAAGGTTCTGGCATACACCTTTGAGCGTGTGTGCCGCGCGGAATGCTTCCTCTACATTTTCTTTCTTGAGAGCGTCCTCCAGCTTTGGATAACTGTCATCGTCCAAAAACATCCGGGCAAATTTACGGATCATGCTCTCACTGTACAACCGCTTGAGCACATCCTCATAATCAGCCCCCATTTTCTGATAACATTCCTGAATCGTCATAACCACTTGTTCCACCTTTCTTTGTTTTTCACGTCACAAAAGGATCGTTTATTCTCGTTGCATTTTGCTCGTTCCAGAGTTTTTCGTTTTTTCAATTCCTCTCCGCCCCGGACGGTCTCATCCCGGTTTCATTTTCATTCTGCTGCCAGCAGCTTTTTCCGAATATATACCATTATATAGCTCAATTGTAACATTATCGCGGAAGCGTTTCAAGAGATTTTGCCTGTTACGCGGATATATTAGCAAGGAAGCTTTCTGAATGCAACAGCAACAACGTTGAATTGCAGATCGCAAAGATGCTGTTTGAATGTTGCACGGATCTCTTGACTTGCGATAATAGGAATCAAATGTATGGGAAGCGGCGGTCGGCAAGGCGTGGCGGCCTTTTTCTTATTATAAAGTGTCTCAGGTGATTTGTACACACGGAACGTGTGGCGCTTGGCAAACCGTTCCATCAAGAAAAAGCACTGCTTCGTTCCCGGAAAGAAACCGAAGCAGTGCTTTTGTGCTTGTAAGGGTCAGCGGCAGCTGCCGAGCCGCTGCTTGAAATCGCCGTAGCCGAAATGAGCCAGCTGCCGGAGGGTGCCATCTTCCTGCAGGGCCCAGATGTCCGGCAGGGGCATCCCGTTGAACGTGTTGTTCTTGCAGGTGGTGTAGATGGCCATGTCACCAAAGAGCAGCTTGTCACCCTCCGTGAGGGGGGCATCAAAGCTGTAATCGCCGATGACATCGCCTGCCAGGCAGGTGGGGCCGCCCAGCCGGATGGTACAGGGCTTTTCGCCGGGTTCGCCCGCGTCCATCAGAGGCGGGCGGTATGGCATTTCAATGACGTCCGGCGTGTGGCAGGCGGCGGACATGTCCAGGATGGCAAGGGACGTCTCGCCATTCTGCAAAGTGTCCAGCACGGTGGTGAGGAGATATCCTGCATTGAGGGCCCAGGCCTCGCCGGGCTCCAGATAGACCTGCAAGCCGTATTTGCGCTGTGTCTCGGTGATGCAGCGCTCCAGCGTGGAGAGGTCGTAACCGGGGCGGGTGATGTGGTGCCCGCCGCCGAAGTTGACCCATTTCATTTGGGGAAGCAGGTCGCCGAACGCTTTTTCCACGGTGGGCAGGGTGGCAGCCAGGGCATCAGCGTCCTGCTCGCAGAGGGTGTGGAAGTGCAGGCCGTCCAGCAGGGCGGCGAGGCCGGGCTGCTGGGCCACGGCGGCATCCCACTGGGCACGGGTGGTACCCAGGCGGCTGCCCGGCGCGCAGGGGTCGTAAATTTCGTGGCCCTCCTGAGTGGAGCACTCCGGGTTGACGCGCAGGCCTACGCTCTTACCCGCGGCCTTGGCGGCAGGACCGAATTTTGCCAGCTGGCGGGGAGAGTTGAAGACGATGTGGTCTGCATATTGGAGCAGCTCATCAAACTCATCGGCCCGGTAGGCGGCGCAGAAAACGTGGTTTTCTTTTTCCGGAAGCTCCTCTTTGCCCAAGCGGCTCTCGTACAGGCCGCTGGCTTCGGTGCCCGCCAGATAGGGGGCCAGAACGGGGTAGCAGCCGAAATTGGAGAACGCTTTCTGTGCCAGCAGAATCTTGCATCCCGTCCGCTGCTGGACGCCCAGCAGAATTTCGCCGTTGCGGCGGAGCCGGGCCTCATCCAGCAGGTAGCAGGGGGTGGGCAGGGCAGCCAGCAGGGCATCCAGCTCTTTGCCGTGCAGGCCCGCAAAGGGCGGACGGGTGTCGGTGCAGCGCATCAGTCCACCAGAGCCGGGGCGTGGCTCTCGGAGCGGGGCAGGCCGTACTTGTCCAGTGCATCCAGATAGGGGTCCGGATCAAACTCTTCCACGGTGTGGACGCCCTTGGTGGTCCACTTGCCGGTCAGCAGCATGAGGGCACCGCACATGGCGGGCACACCGGTGGTGTAGCTGATGGCCTGGCTGCCCACCTCTTTGTAGCACTCCTGATGGTCACAGACATTGTAGATGTAATAGGTCTTCTCCTTGCCGTCCTTTTTGCCGGTAAAGATGCAGCCGATGTTGGTCTTGCCCTTGGTGCGGGGGCCCAGGCTGGCGGGGTCGGGCAGGAGGGCTTTGAGGAACTGGATGGGCACGATCTCCTGGCCGTTGAACTGGATGGGGGTGGTGGAGAGCATTCCCACGTCCTCCAGGCAGCGCATGTGGTCGAGGTAGCTCTGGCCGAACGTCATGAAGAAGCGGATCCGCTTTGCCTCCGGGATGTTCTTGGCCAGAGACTCGATCTCCTCGTGGTGGAGCAGGTACATGTCTTTCTCGCCCACCTGGTCAAAGTTGTACTCCCGCTTGATGCTCATGGCCGGGATCTCCACCCAGTGGCCGTTCTCCCAGTAGCTGCCGGGGGCGGAGACCTCCCGCAGGTTGATCTCCGGGTTGAAGTTGGTGGCAAAAGCGTAGCCGTGGTCGCCGCCATTGCAGTCCAGAATATCAATGGTGTCGATGGTGTCGAACTCGTGCTTCTTGGCATAGGCGCAGTAAGCCTGGGTGACGCCCGGGTCAAAGCCGCTGCCCAGCAGGGCGGTCAGGCCGGCCTCCTCAAACTTTTTGGCGTAAGCCCACTGCCAGCTGTAATCAAAGTAGGCGGAGAAACCGGCCTCCTTGCAGCGCTTCTCATAAATGGCGCGCCACTCCGGGTCGTCGGTGTTTTCAGGCTCATAGTTGGCGGTGTCCATATAGTTGACGCCGCAGGCCAGGCAGGCATCCATGATGGTCAGGTCCTGGTAGGGCAGGGCAATGTTCATGACCAGATCGGGCTGGTAGGCCTTGATGAGGGCGATCACTTCTTCGGTCTGATCGGCATCCACCTGCGCGGTGGTGATCTTCGTGGTGGTCTTGGGGGCCAGCTCGGCGGCGAGCTTATCGCACTTGGATTTGGTGCGGCTGGCGATGCAGATCTCGGTGAACACTTCAGGCACCTGGCAGCACTTGTGGATGGCAACGGAGGCCACGCCGCCGCAGCCGATGATGAGGACTTTACTCATGGTAAATTTCTCCTTTGTTGGTTGTTTTATGGTAATGCGTCGAAATGCGTCAAACCTGGAACCCGGGCCAGCCTTTGTCCAGCGCGATCAGGAGCTCCCGCAGCACCTTGCAGGCCGTTGCCGTGGACACGCCGGAGGCATCCAGCATGGGGGCCAGCTCGTTGAGGTCAGCTCCGATGATGTTGGCCTTGGCCACCGTGCGGATGGCGTCCAACAGCTGCAAAAAGCTCACGCCGCCGGCTTCGGGGGTGCCGGTGCCGGGGAAGCAGGAGGGGTCGAGGCAGTCGAGGTCAATGGTGAGGTAGACCGGCACCTTGCTCTCACAGAGGGAGGCTGTCAGCTCGGCAAGGCCGGTGAAATCGAACTTGTGCATCTCGGTGTGCTGGGCCGCAAACTCAAACTCGGCCCGGTCCCCGCTCCGGATGCAGAACTGGTGGATGTGCCCGTCGCCTACCAGCTCATGGCAGCGGCGGAGGACACAGGCGTGGCTGAGCTTGGCACCCAGATAATCGTCCCGCAGGTCGGCGTGGGCGTCAAAGTGGACGATGTGGAGGTCCGGGTATTTCTTCACGGCAGCCCGCACGGCACCCAGCGTGACCAGATGCTCACCGCCCAGCAGCAGGGGGAGCTTGCCGTCCTGCAAAATCTCAGCAGCCCGGGCCTCAATGCCGGCAAGGGCCAGCTCGCTGGAGCCGAAGCAGAGCTCGAGGTCGCCGCTGTCAAAGATGTCAAAATCGGTCAGGTCGGCGTTCTGGTAGGGGCTGTAGGTCTCCAGCCCGTAGCTCTCGTGCCGGATGGCACTGGGGCCGAATCGGGCACCGGGGCGGTAGCTGGTGGTGGAATCGTAGGGGGCACCGTAGAGCACGATGTCGGCGGCGCGGTAGCTGCTGTCGCAGCCTAGAACAGTTTCAATATTGGGTGAGATCATTTGGGTTCCTCCACTTCCCGCAGCATTTCCTCAAGGAATGCCGGCAGGTAGAATGCCCCGACATGCAGCCGGGTGGTGTAATAACGGGTGCGCATGTTGAGCGCTTTCCAGGCGTCCGCGTCCAGATCGTCAATGGGGTGGTACTTTTTGCTGGCAAAGCCAAACAGCCAGTAGCCCGCCGCAAAGGTGGGAATGTGGGCCTGGTACACCCGGCTGACCGGGAATGTGGAAGCGATGCGCTTATGGCTGCGCTGCATGGCGCTGGCGTCCTCCGTGTAGAACGGGCTGCCCTGCTGGTTGACCATGATGCCGTCCGCTTTCAGGGCGTTGAAGCAGCTGCCGTAGAACTCCCGGGTGAACAGGCCCTCAGAGGGGCCGAACGGATCGGAGGAGTCCACGATGATAAGGTCGTATTCCTCCTCACAGCGGCGGATGTATTTGAGGGCGTTTTCAAAATAAATGTGCACCCGGCGGTCATCCATCCGGCAGGCATTGCCGGGCAGGTAGGCGCGGCAGGCCTCCACCACCTGGGGATCCATCTCCACCAGGTCGATCCGCTCCACCCGGTCGTAGCGGGTCAGCTCCCGCACCACGCCGCCGTCGCCGGCACCAATGACGAGGATGTCCTTGGCCTCTTTGTGCACGGCCATGGGGACATGCACGATCATTTCGTCGTAGATGAACTCGTCCCGCTCGGTGAGCATGACGTTGCCGTCCAGGGTGAGCACCCGGCCGAACTCGGGCGTCTCAAAAATATCAATGCGCTGGTAATCGCTCTGCTTGGAGTAGAGCTGCCGGTTGACCCGGATGCTGTGCTTCACATCCGGGGTGTGAAATTCCGAAAACCAAAATTCCATGGTTGTTTCTCTCCTCCTTTAGGCCAGAACGTTCAGGCGTAAGATCTCAGGGTCTTCCGGGCCGGTCATGCTGCAGCCCTTGGCCTTGGCGTACTCGATATAGTTCAAAATCTCTTTGGTGATCCGCTCGCCGGGGGCCAGGATGGGGATGCCCGGCGGGTAGCACATGACGAACTCGCTGCAGACCATGCCCTCGGTCTCCCTCAGAGGCAGGCTCTTTTTGGGGGCGTAGAACGCCTCCTGCGGGCTGGCGGCCACCACGGGGTCAATATATTCCTGGCTCAGCAGGCCGGCCCCGTCGGTGCGGAAGCGGCGCTTGATCTCGGCCAGCGCGCTGACCAGCCGTTCCACTTCCTGCGGGCGGTCACCGATGGAGAGGTACGCCAGAATGTTGCCGATGTCGCCGAACTCGATCTGGATGTCGTACTCGTCGCGCAGGATGTCGTAGACCTCAATGCCGGCCAGGCCGATGTCCAGCGTGTGGACGCTGAGTTTGGTCGTGTCAAAGTCAAAGACGGAGTTTCCGTTGCACAGCTCCTTGCCAAAGGCGTAGTAGCCGCCCACGGCGTTGATCTCTTCCCGGGCGTACTCGGCCATGTCCGCCACCTGGTGGAACACCTGCCGCCCCCGCAGGGCGAGGTTGCGGCGGGAGATATCCAGGCTGGACATGAGCAGGTAGCTGCCCGAGGTGGTCTGGGTCAGGTTGATGATCTGCCGCACATAGCCCGGGTGGACATTGGGCCCGATGAGCAGCAGGCTGGACTGCGTCAGGCTGCCGCCGCTCTTATGCATGGAGACGGAAGCCATATCGGCACCGGCTGCCATGGCGGAAACGGGCAGCCCGCCGCCAAAGTAAAAGTGGGTGCCGTGAGCCTCGTCGGCCAGGCAGAGCATCCCGGCGTCGTGTGCCATCTTGACGATGGCCCGCAGGTCGGAGCAGATGCCGTAGTAGGTGGGGTTGTTCACCAGCACAGCCACGGCATTGGGGTGCTCTTTGATGGCCTTTGCCACCTGCTCCCGCTTCATGCCCAGGGAGATGCCCAGGCGTTTATCGACCTCGGGGTTGACATAGACGGGCACCGCGCCGCAGAGCACCAGCGCGTTCAGCACACTGCGGTGCACATTGCGGGGCAGGATGATCTCATCGCCCCGCTTGCAGGCCGTAAGCACCATGCTCTGCACACTGCTGGTAGTGCCGCCTACCATCAAAAAGGCATGGGCCGCGCCAAAAGCATCGGCGGCCAGCTCTTCTGCCTCCCGGATGACCGATACCGGGTGGCAGAGGTTGTCCAGCGGCTTCATGCTGTTGACATCCACGCCCACACACTGCTGGCCCAGAAAAGCGGTCAGCTCCGGATTGCCGCGGCCCCGCTTGTGGCCGGGCACATCAAAAGGCACCACCCGCATCTGCCGGAACTGCTCCAACGCCTCGTAAATAGGGGCACGGCGCTGGTCCAGCCGGAACCTTGTACGGTTCTCACTCATTGTTTTCCTCCGTCCCTGGTCCTCTGTACCAAGCCATGAACAAACAAAAAAGCGCAAGCCCTGCACGCTGGTGCAGACTTGCGCTTAAAAAAACCATTTTGAACGTGCGGACAAAACCCCCGGGAAGCAATGCCGGAGTGCAGTCCATCACATGATTCAAAAAGACGGGATGAGGAGAGTCTATATAGCAATTACACTTTTACTACTCTTATTGACCGTTTCACAAGTCTGCACGGCGTTCCGCGCAATTTCATGGTTGTAAAGGAACCAACTTATAAAATTTGAGCTTCAAACTCAATCAATAATGGCAGCTTGCGCCGCCGGTCGGCAGTGGACCCGGCTGTCCGTATGGCCTTAGCCCCCGCGGGGCGGTCCAAGGTAAATTGCTTTGAAAAGACTCTGACACGCTTCGTCTCTCAAAATCGTGTGTTATCTTATCATGGGTTTGGGGGAATGTCAATATTTCGACAAAAAATTTTTGTCAGACACGGTAAAAAAGTCGTACTATCATTCTCAGGTGTGGGCTGCCAGATACTCCACCCAGACGCTGTAACCGTCCGGCTTTACATGGTAGCCGTCCGGCTGGGCGTACTCGGCTTTCAGGTCGCCGTTTTCATCGGCCAGTACCTCCCACAGGTTGAGGAAGATGCAGTTCTTCTCCAGCGCGATGGCCGCCAGCTCATCGTTGATCTGGCACAGCCGCTCCTTGTACAGGCCGGGGTGCTTTTCCCGCACTTCGGGCCGGACCGGGGTGATGGACTGGACATAGAGAGTGGTGTTGGGCAGCGACTGGGAGACCATATCCAGCATCAGGCGGTAATAGGTCAGAAAGCTGCTGTAATCGTCGTCCCGGTTGAGGACGTTGGTGCCCAGCAGAATGTACAGCGCCCGGGGCTGCTGGGCGGCCAGAACATCCATGGGGATCTCTGCCACACCGTCGGCCCGCTTGCAGGTGGTGCCGTTGACCACGGCGTTGGGGCCCACGCCTTTATAAGCACAGAAATGCGCGTTGGGCAGGCCGTTTTCATACATCTGCATCCCCTGGGTCAGGCTGTCGCCCAGGAACCACACGTCCGAAAACCAGCTGCGGTCCACGGCCTCCGAGGCGGGCTGCGCCGCCAACCGGAAATCCATGGCCGTGGTGCCGTCGGCCTGGGTCTGGACGCTCAGGCGGCGGGCCGGTGTGTAGCTGATGGTGTTCCACTCGGTGCCGGTGAGCTCCTGCTGCAAAATGGTGGGGCCCTCCACGGGATTCGGGCGCTGGTCGCGGTGGAGGCGCTTCCAGAGCATGCCCACGGAAATGAGCAGCACCAGCAGTACCAGTAAGGCAACAGCGGTAAACATCCGGCGCCAGCGGCGGTGCAGGATGCGGCGGCGGTATTCCTGATAATCAGCCATAAAAGTTCCCCCGTTCGTGTGGTGATCTCCAGCCCTATTATACAGCGCCCCGGCAGCAGGCGCAAGCCGTGAAAAATTGTGCAAGAGTCCGTCTATCTATTGCACAAGGGGCGCGGATTATGGTATACTAAACTGAATCTAAACGATAGGGAGGCTTTCACGATGCCATTTACACCGAAACTGACTTATAAAGGCAAGCCCCTCGTCCGCAAGGACAACGAGCTGTATTACGGCCGTATGACCGACCCTTATGTGCTTTACCTGCAGATCCTTTCCACAAAACAGAGCGGCAATATGCAGGTAGCCGATAAGGTTCATTTGCAGCTTCTCTCCACCGACGAGGCAAAGACGCCGGAAGCTCGTGTTGCCCGCCAGACCACCAAGAACGGTCTGTACAACGCACTGGATATTGGCAGCATCTGGCTGCAGAAAGCAAACGAGAACCACTGAGCCGCACGCCCGCGGCCGTGAGCCCCGCATGGAAAAGAGCCGTGCCCGCACCGCTGCGGGGCGGCTTTTTTTGCTGTGTACAGGTACTTTACGCTGGCACGCGGTTTGTGATATACTATCCATAACTATGCAAGAAAAAGGCAGGAATCATCCGTTATGATACAAGACCCGAACATCCATTATCTGGACAACGCCGCCACCACCATGGTAGCCCCCGAGGTGGCGGACGTCATCGACAAGGCCATGCGGGAGCACTGGGCAAACCCCTCGTCCCTGTACGCCCCCGGGGCCCGGAGCGAAGAGGCCCTCAACGCGGCCCGGGCGGCGGTGGCCCGCACCTTTGGCTGCAAGCCCAAAGAGCTCTATTTCACCTCCTGCGGCAGCGAGAGCAACAATCTGGCCCTGCTGGGCGCGGCGCTCACCCGCAAATTCGGCAAGGGCATCGTGGTGTCCGGGTTCGAGCACCCCAGCGTGCAGAAGCCGCTGGAGCGCCTGGCCGCCATGGGCTATGACGTCACCGTGGTCGATCCCAGGGCAGACGGCACCCTCAGCATCGACGAAATGCTGGAGCATGTGGACAAAAACACCATCCTTGTGGCCTGCATGATGGTCAACAACGAGATCGGCACCCGGAACGATGTGGAGCGCCTGGCCGCCGAGGTCAAGCGCCGCAACAGCCGCACCATCGTCCATGTGGACGCCGTGCAGGCCTGGATGCGGGTGCCCCTCAAGCTGGCCAACATTGATACCCTGTCGGTCAGCGGCCACAAGATCCACGCGCCCAAGGGCATCGGTGCCCTCTACCTGAGCGACCGCATCGTGCAGGCGTTCCAGCCGCCTTACCTCGGCGGCGAGCAGGAGCGGGAAATGCGCCCTGGCACCGAGAACCTGCCCTACGCCATGGGTCTGGCAGCCGCTGCCACCCGGCTGGCCAAGACTATGAAGAGCCGGGACACGGCGGTCCGCGCCCTGAACGCCCGGCTGCGGGAGGGGCTGAAAGCATTCCCGGAAGTGGTCATCAACAGCCCGGAGAACGCGGTGCCGGAGGTGCTCAATTTCAGCGAGAACTGCATCAAGAGCGAGACGATGCTGGCTTATCTGGCCGAAGAACAGATCTATGTTTCCTCGGCCAGTGCCTGCGGGCGGGGCCAGCCCAGCCACACGCTGGCGGCCATGGGCCGGGACCCGCTGGCCATCGACACGGCCATCCGCGTTTCGTTCTGCGCCGACAACACCCCGGAGGACGTGGACGCGTTCCTCAACCGCTTTGAAGACGGCATGAAGCATTTACAGAGAATGAGGAGATAATATGAGAGAAGTGATTATGGGCTATCAGGGCGAAATGTCCCTGAAAGGCCTCAACCGCAACCAGTTTGAGTCGGCCATGATGAAAATTCTGCGCTACCGCCTCAAGACCGTGGGCAAGTTCCGGGTGTACTGCACCCAGTCCACGTTCTACATGGAGCCCGAGGAAGAGGACATCGACATGGACCTCGCGTTCGACCGGGTCAAGACCGTCTTTGGTCTGGCTGCCCTGAGCCGTGCCGTGGTCTGTGAGAAAGATTTTGACACCATCTGCCAGACGGCGGAGGATTATCTGGGCGACAGTCTCCACGGCATCCGCACCTTTAAGGTGGAGGCCCGCCGCGCCGACAAGAGCTTCCCCATGACCAGCCCGGAGCTGATGCGGGAGCTGGGCGCTTACCTGCTGGGCAAGCACAATTACCTCAAGGTGGATGTCCACAACCCCGATTTTAAAGTGATTGTAGAAGTCCGGGATTACGGCGCGTATATCCACGGCCCGAAAATCCCCGGTGAGGGCGGCCTGCCCGTGGGCACCTCGGGCCGCGCGCTCAACATGCTCTCCGGCGGCATCGACAGCCCGGTGGCCGCTTACCGGATGGCAAAGCGCGGCCTCGGCCTGGACCACATCCATTTTGCGTCCCCGCCGTACACCTCGGAGCGCGCCAAGCTCAAGGTCAAAGCTCTGGCCCAGCTCATCACCCCCTATACCGGCAGCACCAACCTGTTTGTGGTGCCCTACACCAAGCCGCAGGAGTACATCCGGGACAACGCTCCGGACGTGCTGTTCACCGTCCTCATGCGCCGCAGCATGATGCGCATTGCCAACGTCATCGCCAAGAAGCAGGGCTGTGAGGCCCTCGTCACCGGCGAGAGTCTGGCCCAGGTGGCAAGCCAGACCGTCAAGGCCCTGCAGTGCACCGATGCCGCCCAGGACCTGCCCATCCTCCGCCCCCTCATCGGGATGGACAAGACCGAGATCATCGAGACATCCCGCCACATCAATACCTTTGAGACCAGCATCCTGCCCTACGAGGACTGCTGCACCATCTTTACCCCGCCGCACCCGAAGATCCGCCCCGAGCTGGACGAGATCTTAGAGGCCGAGGCTGGGATGCCGGGCCTGGCCCAGCTGGAAGCCGAGGCTGCCGAGAACGCCGAGCGCATCCGGATCCGGATCACCGACGACGTGGATTTTGTGGGGTGAGACGATGACGGCAGAGATCATCAGTGTGGGCACCGAGCTGCTGCTCGGCAACATCCTCAACACCAACGCCCAGTACCTGAGCCGGGAGCTGGCCGACCTGGGCATCACCGTCCAGCGGGAGAGCACCATTGGCGACAACCATGGCCGTTTGGCGGATTTCGTCAACGAGGCCAAGAGCCGCTGTGATCTTCTGGTCTTCACCGGCGGCCTGGGCCCCACGGCAGACGACCTGACCAAGGAGACGGTGGCTGCCTGCTTTGGGGACGAGCTGGCCTTTGACGAAGCCGAGTGGGAGAAGATCACCCGCTTTTTTGCCCGCTCCGGTCGGGAGACGACCCCCAACAACCGCAAGCAGGCCATGGTGCCCACCAAAGGGCATAAGATCATCAACAACCACGGCACCGCCCCCGGTGCCTGGTTTGAGCAGGAGAACCATTGCGCTGTGCTGATGCCCGGCGTGCCCCACGAGATGAAAGCCATGTGGACCGAGAGCGTCCGCCCGCTGCTGCTGGCGCGGCAGAACTGCACCCTCCACTCCGTCACCCTCCGGGTGCTGGGCGGCGAGAGCAACATTGAATACCGGGTAAAGCACCTGCTGGAAAATGCCAACCCCACCGCCGCCATCTACTGCAAGACGGGGGAGTGTGAGATCCGCATCACGGCCCGGGCCTCCTCGGATGAGGACGGCGAAAAAATGTGCCGCGCATACGCCACAAAGTTCTATGATCTGCTGGGCGACGCGGTGTATGATGAAGACGTAGCCGGACTGGAAGAGACGGTGGTGCGCACCCTGAAAGAGCAGGGTCTCACTCTCTCCACTGCCGAGAGCTGCACCGGTGGCATGATCGCCCAGCGCGTTACCTCGGTGTCAGGCTCCAGCGAGGTGTTCGGCTATGGCTTTGTGACCTATTGGGAGCAGGCAAAGACCAGGCTGGTGGGCGTGGAGCCGGAGGTCATCGCAAAATACAATGTGGTGTCCGCCCCGGTGGCAGCCCGGATGGCACTGGGGGCCGCCGCGGCCTCCGGTTCGGACATCGCCGTCAGCGTGACGGGCGTTGCCGGGCCCACAGGCGGCGATGAAGTCCGCCCGGTGGGCACGGTCTACCTTGGCGCTGCCCGGGGCGATACCGTCTATGTCCAGAAGCTCTTTGTCTCCCGCCCGGACCGTGCCCTGGTCCGCGCCCGTGCCGCACAGGCTGCGCTGGCGCTGGCCCTGCGGCTGGCGCAGGGGAAAGTACCTGCCCACACAAAGCCCCTCGCCGCCTCGGAGCAGCACAGCGCCGCCGCGCTGGATGCCCTCAACGAGGCGTTTCTGGCAGAGTAAACTTTGCTAGGGGGAATCCGGTTTGGCCGAAGAAAAGACAAGCTGTGTGCTGCGCCTGTTTGGCGCGCCGCAGGGGCAGCTGGCAGGGGCTGTGGGGCAGTTTGCGCCCCAGTGGAAGACGCAGGCCCAGTGGAAGAGCCGCGGCGGGGAAACGCTGCTGGCCCTCCAGGCGGCCAGCCCCTCGGGGCTGAAAAAGGCCGCTCAGAGTTTACAGGCTCAATTTGAGGCGGATCTGTACGGGGCAGGGGATACCAGCCTTGCCGCCGCGGTGGTCAACGCACTGGAGACCCATGACCGCCTGCTGGTCTGCAGCGATGCCGCCGCCGGAGCCCTGCTGGAAGCACGTCTGGAAACAGTGCCCGGGGCCGAAAAGGTCTTTGACTTTGGGGCACTGAGCTACGCCCACCCTAAGACCGGGCCTCAGATCGAGAAAAGGGCCCGTGCCCGTTTCAAAGCGGAAGAGCCGGATGCCGTCCGGCTGGCCCTTGCCCGGGCCCAGGCAGCCCGGCGGGTGGTGGGCTCGGAGCTGGCCGCAGGCTGCGCGGAGCGGGGAAGTGAGAAAGTTCTCGTTCTGAGCAGCAAAAAGGGCTGCTGGCTCCGCACGGTGCCGTCTTCTGACAACGCCGCCCTCTGGCTGCTGGATATGATCCGCCGTGCCGCCTGTGATTACCCGCAGGCGGAGGGGACAGGCTTCCTGCCCGCCCGCAAAGCGGCCCAGAACGGTCCGGCCCCGGAGGCGGGAACGAATGTTGCCAAACCGGAAAAACCCCGCAGAAAGCACCACAGAGGCCGTTGGCTGCTGGTGCTGCTCCTGCTGGCTGTGTTGGGGGCCGCAGTCTGGTACCAGTACGCCATGGGCGGCGATTGGGCAAAGCTTGCCCAGCTGCCCCAGCGCATCCAGACACAGGGGCTGGACGCCCTGAAAAACTTCTGGCAGGCTTACCAGCCCAAACCGGGAACAGAACTGATATAACATCGATCAGGCTCCCCTGACAGGGGAGCTCCGCGACATGCCCGCGCAGCGGGATGGAGCGGTGAGAGGTTAAATTTCAAATAAACGCACAAAACCCCGCCGCAGAGGGATGTTTCCCAATGCGGCGGGGTCTTTGTGTTAAAATACAGGCAAGCAGCGGTTTAACTGCTTACAGCTGGCTCTCGTACTCCTTGCGGTAGGCTTCCAGCTCTTTCTGGTTGCCGTAAACAAAGTGTCCGTTGGCGATCTCTTCCCAGACCGGCTTGTCCACGCTGTAATCGTGGCAGGAGGGGTCGTACACGAGGAGCTTTTTCTGCTTCTCGAGGCCCGGGTCCGGGATGGGAACAGCACTCAGCAGCGCCTTGGTGTAGGGGTGCAGGGGATGGAGGAACAGCTCTTCAGCCTCTGCCAGCTCCACGATGCGGCCCTTGCTGATGACGGCGATGCGGTCCGAGATGAAGCGGACCACCGACAGGTCATGGGCGATGAACAGGTACGTCAGGCCGCGGGTCTTTTTCATCTCGTTCAGCAGGTTCAGCACCTGTGCACGGATGGAGACGTCCAGTGCGGAGATGGGCTCGTCGGCCACGATGAACTCCGGCTCCATGACCAGCGCGCGGGCAATGCCGATACGCTGGCGCTGGCCGCCCGAGAACTCGTGGGGGAAACGGGAAGCAAACTCCGGCAGCAGGCCGACCTCATGCAGAGCGTCCATCACTTTCTCATGCAGGTCGTTCTGGTCCTTGTACAGGTGGTGGTTGAGCAGGCCCTCCGCCACGATGTACTCCACCTTGGCACGCTCGTTCAGAGATGCCATGGGGTCCTGGAAGATCATCTGCACTTTGCGGATGACCTCACGGTCCAGCTCTTTGGGAATTTTGCCGTTGATCTTCTGGCCCTTGAAATAGATGTCGCCGCCGGAAGTGGGGTTGATGCGGCAGATGGCACGGCCAATGGTGGTCTTGCCGGAGCCGGACTCACCCACCAGCGAGAACGTCTCGCCCTTGTAGATGTCAAAATTGACATGGTCCACGGCCACAAATTTCTTTTTGCCAGAGCCAAAGGTGATCTGAAGGTCTTTCAGCTCAATCAGCTTTTCGCGCTCAGCCATTGAAGTTGGAACCTCCCATCTTTCCCATTTTCTCGCGCAGGTTCTGGATGGAGTGCGGGCGCTCCATCTTGGGAGCACGCGGGTCCAGATACCAGGTCTTTGCTGCGTGGGTCTCGCTTACCTGGAAGAACGGAGGTTCTGCCACAAAGTCGATGGCCAGCGCATGTTTGTTGCGGGGTGCAAATGCATCCCCCTTGATCTCGTTGAACAGGTTCGGCGGGGTGCCGTCGATGGTGGGCAGGGCCTCGCCCTTGGTGCCCAGCTGCGGCAGCGCCTGCAGCAGCGCCCAGGTGTAGGGGTGCCATGCGTCGTAGAAGATCTCTTCCACGGTGCCGTACTCGACGATCTGGCCCGCGTACATAACGGCCACGCGGTCGGCCACGTTTGCCACAACGCCCAGGTCATGGGTGATGTAGATGACCGACATGCCCAGCTCTTTCTGCAGGTCACGGATCAGCTGCAGGATCTGCGCCTGAATGGTCACGTCCAGTGCGGTGGTGGGCTCGTCGCAAATCAGGATCTGCGGGCGGCAGGCCGCTGCAATGGCGATGACGACACGCTGGCGCATACCGCCGGAGAACTCGTGAGGGTACTGTTCGTAACGGCGCTCAGGGTCAGGGATGCCGACCTTGGCCAGCATCTCGATGGCAGCCTTTTTGGCGGCCTCGCCGTGCAGACCCTGGTGGTGCTCAATGCTCTCCTGGATCTGCTTGCCGATCTTCTTCAGCGGGTTCAGGCTGGTCATGGGGTCCTGCATGACCATGGCGATCTTTTTGCCGCGGATGCCCAGCCAGTCTTTCTCGGTGAACTTGGTCATGTCGCGGCCCTCGTACATGATGGAACCGCCGGTGATCTTACCGTTGACATCCAGCATACCGACGAACGTCTTGGTGAAAACGGACTTGCCCGAGCCGGACTCGCCCACGATGGCAAGGGTCTCGCCGTCGTACAGGTCCAGCGAGCACTTGCGGATCGCGTTCAGCTTTTTGCCGCGCAGGCTAAAGGTGATCTCCACGTCTTTGGCAGAGATAATCGGTTGTCTATCCATGTTTGTGATTCTCTCTCCCATCTAATTAAACGTGATTGCGCGGGTCGGCTGCATCCGAGAACGCGTTGCCCATGATATAGAACGAAATGGAAATGATGGACACGATGGATGCAGGGAAGACCAGCAGATACGGGTAGTCCAGGAAGAAGCCGCGCACCTTGCTCAGGATCAGGCCCAGAGACGGCGTCTCGATGCCCAGGCCGATGCCCAGGTAAGAGAGGGTGGACTCCAGGTTGATGGTGGCGGGGATGCTCAGGGCCATACGCAGGATGATGACGGAGACCAGATAGGGCAGGATGTTCTTGGTCAGCACGCGCCACAGCGGGGTGCCCAGGCAGCGGGACGCGAGGTTGTACTCGCGGTCACGGAACATGAACACCATGTTGCGGACACGGCGGGCCATGACCAGCCAGCCAATGGCGATCATCGACACGGCCATGATGGTGAAGCTCTGGCCGACGACCAGTGCAATCAGGGTCATGTAGATGATGTAGGGCACGTTGTCGATCAGGTTGTACAGCTCGGTGAAGAAGCGGTCCAGGCTGCGGACATAACCCCAGATCAGGCCGATGATGACACCGAGGATGCTCTCGCCCACGGCAACGATCAGAGCCAGACGGATGGACACCTGGGTGGCGTACCACACCTGGCACCAGTAGTCACGGCCCAGGTTGTCGGTACCAAACCAGTACTCGCTGTTGGGCGCAATGAACGCCTTGGAAGAGTCGGTGATCAGGGTCTGGTAATCGTACTTGCCAACGGCCAGCGCGATGAACGAGAAAATGACCAGGAACAGGAACAGCACCAGGCAGACGACTGCCATTTTGTGCTTGAGGAAGTTCTGCACCACGGAGCCCCAGTAAGAGTAGTTGGAGTAGCCGACACGCTCGGCCTCCTCGGGAGAGTAATCCACGAAGTAGAACAGATCGTCCTGCTTCTTGCCCTCAAAATCAGATGCCTTAGCCATCAGCGAGCTGCCTCCTTTCCGGTCAGAGTGATACGCGGGTCAATGACCATCATGAGAACATCGCCCAGGAAAACGCCTGCAATGCCCAGCACGGCGTAGAAGATGACCAGCGTCTGCACAACGTTCAGGTCATAGCGCTGGATGGCGTCGGTCAGCAGGGGGCCCATGCCGGGCACCGAGAAGAACCGCTCCATCAGCAGCGAGCCGCCGACCGTGAGCAGGATGGACTGGGGGATATACTGCACCATGGGCACCATGGCGTTGCGCAGAACATGCTTGAACATGATCTCGCTGGAGCTCAGGCCCTTGACACGGGCCAGCTTGATATAATCGCGGGTCAGCTCGTCCACCATGTAGCGGCGGGTCCACAGGGCATAGCCTGCAATGGAAGCCAGAGAAAGGCAGACGATGGGCAGCACGCTGGACGGGCCCACATTCCGGGTGGAGTACAGCGTGGGGAAGCCCAGGTACTTGGAGCCGAAGACCAGCACCAGCGAATAGGACACCAGGGAGGGCACCGCGTTGACGAAAACCGTGTAAGCCGTGCCGATCCAGTCCAGCAGCTTATCCTTGAATGCGGTCTGGATAATGCCCATCAGCACGCCGACCACCAGAGAGATGCCGGCGGAGATGAGGCCCAGACGCATGGAGACGCCGAACTTTTTACCGATGACCTTGACCACGGTGGCACCGTTCTGGATGCGGCGGGAAGTGCCGAAGTCCAGGTGCAGCAGGTCGTTGTAGAAGTGGATGAGCTGGGTGCCGATAGGGTCGGTCAGACCAGCCGCTTCCAGTGCCGCGTACTTCTGCTCCTCGGTAAACTTCATGAGCTGTTCCTCAGTGAAGTAATAGTCCGTGGGCAGGCAGCGCATCAGCAGGAAGACGATAGTTGCGATCAGAAGAATCGTAACAAGCGACTGCGCCAGCCGCTTAACCGTGTATTTTAACATTATTACCGAACCTTACTTAATTTTAGTCTGCGGGGATTACTTGGAAGCCGCGTCGAAAGCAGCGGCAAACGCCTCGTACTCCTCGGTGGTGTAGCCGTCGCCCTGACGGGTCTCCCAGTTGACGGCCTTGTAGTTGCAGGGACCGTACATGGCGTTGATCTTGGTGTACTCGTTGACGTGGGTCAGGCACCAGAGCACCTCGAACAGGCAGGGGATGCACAGGGCGTTGTTCAGCATGGAAGCCTCAGCCTTGGCAAAGGCAGCGTAGCGGGCGTCGGTGTCGGTCACGATGGCCTTGGCCTCGTTGACCAGATCGGTGAACTCCTGATAACGCTCCAGCAGGTCTTTCTGGTAATCCTTCGGATCAGCTTCAACAGCTGCGATCCAAGAGGTGGTCTGAGCGTAGTAAGCGTTGTCGTCGCCCAGCACTTCCTGGCCCAGGAAGTTGACGGGATCGCCGAAGTCGGCGCCCCAGCCATTCTGCAGGATGGAGTGCATCTGCACGTTACGGACTTCCTTGTAGAGGGAGGAGACGTAGGTGCCGATGTCCAGCACGATGAAGTCATCGCCGAAGCTGTCGGTGAAGCACTGCTTCAGGACGGTGGCGGTATCCAGAGCATTGGTATCGCCGCTCTTGATGTAGTGGTAGCAGTGGACAGGGAACGTGACGCCGATGGCGCTCAGCTCGTCCATGGCCTGCTTCTTCAGGTCAGAGATATCGCCGTTGTTGGCACGCAGGCGCTTCATGGTTTTGCCGTCGTAAGCTTCGCTGTCCAGGCCCATCTCCTTGGCCACCAGAGTGGTGTACTCCTCACCCTTGGTGTTGTAGCAGACGCCGGGCATGGTGTAGAAGTCGTTCTCGCACTTCAGGGGGTTGATCTTGTTGGTGCGGGCGTAGTAGTTCACCAGGTTCAGGCCCTTGTAGAAGCACTGACGGAAAGCGTAATTCGCCACAGCCTTGTTCCAGTTCTCATCCAGGTTGCCGTTCTCATCCTTACGCTGGAAGTTCAGGTGCATCTGGTAGCTGAACTTGGTGGGGCGCTTCTCGCACAGGTATGCGTTGTGAGCGTTGTTGGAGTCGCTGGTGATGGTGGTCAGGTTGGACTCGGTCAGGTCGATGTTGTCCACTTCGCCGGACTCATACAGCTGCAGGCCGATGGACAGGTCGCTGATCATCTTGACGGTGTGGTGCTCAAAGCGGGTGCACTCGTTGGCAGCATAGTAGTTGGGGTTGGGGATGAAGCTCTTGGTGTTGCCCTGGATGAACTCCTCCATCAGGTACGGACCATTGTACCACATGGTGGTGTAATCGCAGGCACGGAAGCCCTCCACGCCCAGCTCCTTGATCAGATCCTCGGAAGCGGGGTAGAAGCTGTTGTAGGCAACCACGGTGTCAAAGTAGGGGCAGGGGCTGGGGCAGGTGAACACCAGCGTGTAATCATCGGGAGCTTCCACGCCGACACCGGCAGCCAGCATATCCTCGTAGGTCATGTCAGCGGCAGCGTCGCCCTTGTCCTTGGTCAGGTCGTAGTAATCGGCAGCGCCCACCACAGTCTCGGAGGGCATGGAGGTGTTGAAAGCCTCGTTCTTGAAAGCGTTCAGGACCCACTCAAGGCCCACCAGGAAGTCTTTGCTGGTCAGGTGGCTCTTCACCTCGCCGTTGACGTCGCACCAGTCCACATCGTCGCGCAGGTGGAACGTCCAGACGGTGGAGTCGTCGTTGTGCTCCCAGCTCTTGGCGATGGCGGGCGCAACCTTGCCGTAGCAGTCAAAGCTCAGCAGACCGTCCCACATGTTGGTGGTGACGTTCAAATCGGAGGCGGACTGGCTGTACAGGAAGTTCCAGGTCTCCAGCTCACGGTTGGCGGTCTCGAAAGAAACGTAATCGGTGATGGCGTCTGCGGAAGCAGCCGGAGCACCGGAAGCGGCGCCGGATGCAGCGGTGCTGCTGGAGCTGCCGCCGCAAGCTGCCAGGATGCTTGCGGCACCCACCACGCCGGACGCTTTCAGGAAGCTGCGGCGGCTGATGGAACGGGACTCAAAGTTCATGTTCATAGTGTTATCCTCCCAATAATTTTTCTGTGCTACGGCACATGGTGCAGGGTACGGCACCCTGCGGGATTCCCACTCTTCTGCGCGAGTTTTGCCCCTGGTGTTTTGCCAGAGAATACAAAAGAGCGCAGAAACAGACCCCTCTGCCTGTGCCTGTGCTCCTCCCGCAAAATCCTTAACACGACATATATTGTACCATCGAAAGAATTAGTTGTCAATGGAAAGGGAAACCGTTTTTCTTAAAAAAGAAAGCGGAACCCGAAAGACACATGAAATATATTTACTTCAATGTACTGAAAAATGATTAAAATAAGAGAAAAAGCCCAAAAAAACAAGACAACCACAGCTGTCCTTGTAAGAAAGACAGCCGCGGTTGTCTGCGTTTTGCGGCCAATGTTCAAAAAACTTTTACATCTGGCGGCAAAAAAGGAACGGGATTCAGGGAAGATCAGCCCTGAGACGCCAGATCGAATGCCTTGGCGAACTGCTCGTACTGCACGGTGGTGTAGGCTTCCTCGCTGGTCTCCCAGTTGACAGCCTTGTAGTTGCAGGGGCCGTACATGGCGTTGATCTTGCTGTACTCGTTGGCGTGGGTCAGGCACCAGGACACGTCGTAGACAGTGGGGCAGATCAGGTCCTCTTCGAGGAAGAGCGCCTCGGCCTTGGCAAAGGCGGCATAACGGGCGTCGTTGTCGTTGACGATCTGCTTGCCCTCGTTGACCAGATCGGTGAACTGCTCAAAGGCAGCGACCACGTCTTTCTGGTAGTCGGCGGGGTTCTCGGCCACAGCGGCGATGTTGGTCAGATTGCAGCTGTAGTAAGCGTTGTCGTCGTGCAGCACCACCTGAGCCAGGAAGTTGACGGGGTCGCCGAAGTCTGCGCCCCAGCCCATGTGGATGAAGCTCTGCTGCTGGGGAGACACGATCTCTTTCATGACGGAGGAAACGTAGGTGTCGATGTCCAGCACGATGAAGTCATCGCCAAAGCTGTCGGTGAAGCACTGCTTGAGCACGGTGGCGGTGTCCAGAGCGGAGGTGGAGCCGGCCAGGATGTGGTAGTGGCAGTGGACGGGGAAGGTGACGCCGATGGCGCTCAGCTCGTCCATGGCCTGCTTCTTCAGGGCGTCGGCGTCGTTCTCGCCGCGCATACGGATCATGGTCTCGCCGTCGTAAGCCTCATCGCCGAAGCCCAGCTCGCGGGCCACCAGGGTGGTGTAGTCGGTGCCGTCGGAGGTGTAGCACAGGCCTTTCATGGTGTAGAAGTCGTTCTCGCACTTCAGGGGGTTGATCTTGTTGTAGCGTGCGTAGAAGGGGCTCAGCTGCAGGTTCTTGTAGAAGCACTGGCGGAAAGCCTTGTTGGCCACGGCCTTGTTCCAGTTCTCATCCGGGGTGCCGTCCTCGTTGTTGCGGGCGTAGTTGAAGATGAAGCAGTAGCTGAACTTCTTGGCGCGCTTCTCGCACAGCTGGCTGTTGTACTCGTTGTTGGGGTCGTTGGTGATGGTGGTCAGGGTGGACTCCAGCAGATCGATCTCGTCCAGCTCGCGGTTCTGGTACAGCTGGTAGCCGATGGTCATATCGCTCAGCATGGTCACGGTGAAACGCTCAAAGCGGCTCACGTCGTTGGCACCGTAGTAGCTGGGGTTGGGAATGTAGCTCTTGGTGTTGCCCTGAATATACTCCTCCACGATGTAGGGACCGCAGTACCACATGGTGGTGTTGTCGCAGGCGCGGAAGCCCTCGATGCCCAGCTCGTTGATCAGGTCCTCAGCAGCAGGGTAGAAGCTGTTGTAGGCGACCACGGTATCGAAATAGGGGCAGGAGTTGGGGCAGGTGAACACCAGAGTGTAATCGTCCGGTGCTTCCACGCCGACGCCGAAGCTCAACATATCCTCGTAGGTCAGGTCGGCGGCAGCGTCGCCCAGCTCCTTGGTGTGTGCGTAGTAGTCGGCAGCGCCCACCACGTTGTCGTTGGGCATGGTGGTGTTGTTGGCCTCGTTCTTGTAAGAGTTCATGACCCACTCAAAGCCCACCAGGAAGTCCTTGCTGGTCAGGTGGGTCTTCACCTCGCCGTTGACATCGACCCAATCGACATCGTCGCGCAGGTGGAACGTCCAGACGGTGGAGTCCTCGTTGTGCTCCCAACTGGAAGCAATGGCGGGTGCCACCTTGCCGTAGCAGTCAAAACTCAGCAGGCCGTCCCACAGGTTGGTGATGACATTGGCGTCGGAAGCCTGCTGGGTGTACAGCATGTTCCAGCTCTCCAGCTCGCGGTTGGCGGACTCAAAGGAGATGTACTCGCTGAGGGGTGCACCGCCGGTGGTGTTGGGGGCAGCGGTGCCGGAAGCGGCAGAGTTTGCGGTGCTGTTGTTGGAGCTGCTGCCGCCACATGCGGACAGCAGGCCGGCCGCGCCGATGACGCCCGCGCCCTTGAGGAAGCTGCGGCGGTCAAGCTTATGAGATTCAAAATTGATGCTCATTGGAATTTGATCCTCCCAGATCTGTATTTTCCTATTTTCTGATGGACAGTATGGTCATGCCCGGGCCGCTGTATGCGGGGCGAGCACAGATCAGAGTCACACTAGCTGCTATTCTAGCATCCTGCCCGAAAGAAGTCAATGAAATCTGACGTGCTTTTGGAAACAAAACTGTAACAACAGGTTTTACCAGGAAAGCAAACACAAAAAATGACAGTTAAAATCAAAAGAATGACTTCAACTGCCGCGTTTGGATCGATTTTATAGCAGTTTGCGTTTTTAACGCACAAGCAACATCCGCAAACTGCATATCGCAAATATGCCGTTTTGATAGGCACTATTTATGAAAATTGCGATAAAAGAACGGGTTCCAGCACTCGATCTCAGCGCTGGCGCTCCGCCAGGTGACAAACTCGGTCAGCGGGGTGGTGTCTACCGCCTCTGCGGGCACTCTATCTTTTTTCACAAAACCATGCTACAATAAAACTGTATTTGTCTGCACGCGGAGGAGTAAGCCAAAATGAAAAAATTGTTCCCCAGGTACAAAAAGTATATGTTCCATCCCATTTTATATAAGTGCGTCACCCGGGTGTCCGTGGTAGCGGTGCTGATGCTGCTGTGGGACCGCTATGTCAGCGACGGCACCTTTACCATGTGGCAGGCCCCGGCTCTGCTGCTGGGGGTCATCCTGCTGGCATGGGCCTGGGTGGACTACCTGCGGCTGGACGGCGTGACCATCCACCACCTGGCAGAAGAGCTCAAGGATATGGGCAAAAAGAAAAAGCGCCACGCCACCAAGTCCATCGTGGATTATGCCGACGAGCGGATCGTCTCCTTTGAGGAGCTGGAGCCGGAGGAGCGCGTGTTCTGCAGCCTGCTGTCCAACCTGGTGCTGGGCGTGCCGCTGGTCGTCATCAGCCTGATCGCGGGCGCAATGTAAGGAGCGGCCATGGAAGCAGAAAAACAAAGGGCCAAACAGCTGGTGGTGGGCATTCTGGCCCATGTCGATTCCGGCAAGACCACCCTCTCCGAGGCCATGCTCTACCGCTCCGGCACCATCCGCAAACTGGGCCGGGTGGACCACAAAGACGCCTTTCTGGACACCGACGCGCTGGAAAAAGCCCGGGGCATCACCATCTTTTCCAAACAGGCCCTGCTCACGGCGGGGGAGACGGCCATCACGCTGCTGGATACCCCCGGCCATGTGGATTTTTCCACCGAGACGGAGCGGACGCTGCAGGTGCTGGATTACGCCGTGTTGGTCATCAGCGGGACGGACGGCGTGCAGAGCCATACCGAAACGCTCTGGCGGCTGCTGCGGCGATATCATATCCCAACGTTTGTCTTCATCAACAAAATGGATCTGCCCGGCCCCGGCAAAGAGAAACTGCTGGAACAGCTCAACCACCGGCTGGGCGAGGGGTTTGTGGATTTTGGGGCGGACGAGGACACCCGGAACGAGGCGCTGGCTGTCTGCGATGAGCGGCTGATGGAGGCCGTGCTGGAGCGCGGAACCCTGACGCCGGAGGAGCTCATTCCCGCCATTGCCCGGCGGCATGTTTTCCCCTGCTGGTTCGGGGCGGCCCTCAAACTGGAGGGCGTGGACGCCCTGCTGGCCGGGTTGGATACCTACACCCGCCCGGCTCCGGCGCTGGACGCCTTTGGGGCAAAAGTGTTCAAACTCAGCCAGGACGAGCAGGGCACCCGCCTGACCTGGCTGCGGGTGACGGGCGGCACTTTGAAAGTAAAGGATCAGCTCACCGGCGAAAGCGACGGCGGCCCCTGGGCCGAAAAGGCCAACCAGCTGCGGCTCTACTCCGGTGTGAAGTATACGCTGGCGGAGGAAGTGGGCCCCGGGCAGGTGTGTGCCGTCACCGGCCTGACCCAGGCCCACCCCGGCGAGGGGCTGGGTGCCGAGCGGGACAGCGACCTGCCCGTGTTGGAGCCGGTGCTCAGCTATCAGGTGCTGCTGCCCGAGGGGGCGGACATCCACGCCGCGCTGGGCAAGCTCCACCGGCTGGAAGAGGAGGAGCCCCAGCTCCATGTGGTCTGGAACGAGACGCTGGGCGAGATCCATGTTCAGCTCATGGGCGAGGTGCAGCTGGAAGTGCTCAAAAGCCTGCTGGCCGAGCGGTACGGTCTGGAGGTGGAGTTTGGCCCTGGCGGCATTTTATATAAGGAGACCATCACCGAGGCCATGGAGGGCGTGGGCCACTACGAGCCCCTCCGCCACTATGCCGAGGTGCACCTCAAGCTGGAACCCCTGCCTGCTGGCAGCGGGATGCAGTTTGCCGCCGACTGCCGGGAAGAAGTGCTGGACAAAAACTGGCAGCGGCTGGTGATGACCCATCTGGAAGAAAAACAGCACCTGGGTGTTCTCATCGGGGCACCGCTGACGGATGTAAAAATTACCCTCATTGCGGGCCGGGCCCACCTCAAGCACACCGAGGGCGGTGACTTCCGGCAGGCGACTTACCGCGCGGTGCGGCAGGGCCTGATGATGGCCAATCAGATCGGTAAAACACAGCTGCTGGAGCCCTGGTATACGTTCCGGCTGGAAGTCCCGGCCGAGAACCTGGGCCGTGCCATGAATGACATCCAGCGGATGGAGGGCAGCTTTGACCCGCCGGAGACCAGCGCCGACGGCCAGACAGCCACCCTGACGGGCAAGGCCCCCGCCGCCACCATGCGCAGTTATCCCATGGAGGTGGTCAGCTACACCCGCGGCCGTGGCCGCGTGAGCCTGACGCTGGAGGGCTACCGCCCCTGCCACAATGCGCGGGAAGTCATCGAGGCCGTGGGCTACGAGCCGGAGCATGATCTGGACAACCCGGCGGACTCGGTGTTCTGCGCCCACGGGGCGGGCTTTGTGGTTCCCTGGGAGCAGGTGCGCAGCCACATGCATGTGGACAGCGGCTGGGGCAAATCGAAGCCTGCCGAGACGGACGCCGTGGCTGCCTCCGCCCGGCAGGCGGGCCGCCAGCGCCGGGCAGCAGCCTACCGTGCCACGCTGGAAGAGGATGCGGAGCTGCTGAAAATTTTTGAGCAGACCTACGGCCCCATCAAGCGGGACCCGCTGGCCGCGTTCCGCCCGGTGCAGAAAAAAGAGCGCCCGGATTTTGCCGCCGAGCAATGGACGCTGGCCCCGGAATATCTGCTGGTGGATGGTTATAACATCATCTTTGCGTGGGATGAGCTCAACGCTCTCTCCAAAGAGAGCCTCGATGCCGCCCGCAAAAAGCTGGCAGACATCCTGTGCAATTATCAGGGCTTTAAAAAATGCGTGGTCATCCTTGTGTTCGACGCCTACCGGGTGCCAGGCAGCCCCGGTAGCATCGAGCAGTACCACAATATCCACATCGTGTACACCAAAGAGGCCGAGACGGCGGACATGTTCATTGAGCATGTCACCCATGAGATCGGCAAGGACCGCCGGGTGCGGGTGGCGACCTCCGACGGCATGGAGCAGATCATCATTCTGGGCCATGGTGCCCTCCGCGTCTCGGCCCGGATGTTCCACGAAGAAGTAAAAGAAGTGGAAAAAGAGATCAAGCGCTATCTTCAGGGGGAGGTATGACCATGGCTGCGACCATCACCCCGGAATCCGTCTGGGCCCACATCCCGCCCCGGGCAAGGGACAGCCATAAGGGCAGCTTTGGGGCGGTGCTGGTGGTGGCGGGCAGCGCCTGCTACCGGGGCGCGGCCTCGCTGGCCGTGGAGGGTGCCCTGCGCGCCGGGGCCGGCATCGTCACGCTGGCCAGCGTGGAACCGGTGCTGGCGGCGGTCTCTGCCCGCCTGCCAGAGTGCTGCCTCTGCCCCTGCCTTGCGGGTGCGGAGGGCGGCATCTCGCCCCGCAGCCTCCCGAACATCACTCGCCAGAAAGCCACCACCCTGCTGCTGGGCCCCGGCCTGGGCTACACGGCCCAGTCCGCGGCCCGGGCCGCCGAGACACGGGAGCTGGTGGAAAAACTGCTGCCCGGCTTTGGCGGCAGCGCGGTGCTGGACGCCGACGGCCTGAACGCCGCGGCCAGCCTCCTCAATGCGGGCAGAGCCCTGCCCCACCCGGCGGGCGAGCTGATCCTGACGCCTCACCCCGGGGAAATGTCCCGGCTCACGGGGCTTTCCACTTCCGTCCTTGCGGCGGACCGGGAAGGCGCTGCCTGCCGCTTTGCCCGGGAGTGGAACGCCGTGGTGGTGCTGAAAGGGGCGGGGACGGTAGTCGCCGCGCCGGATGGCCGCTGCTGCGTCAACACCACGGGCAATCCGGGCCTTTCCCGGGGCGGCAGCGGGGACGCTCTGGCCGGGATGACGGCGGCTCTGCTGGCCTGCGGTCTGCCCGCCTACGAAGCCGCCGCCTGTGCGGTCTACCTCCACGGAGCGGCTGCCGACCGGGCCGCCGCCCTCCGGGGCGAATACGGGATGCTCCCGCAGGACTTGTTTGCCCAGCTGGGGCGGCTGTTTGCGGAGCACCACCGCTGAAGAAAACCACAGAAAAACAAACGCTTTCTTTCCGGCCAAATTGTGCTATACTGGGTGCAGAACAACACAAGGCCGGGAAAGGGGCGTTTTTGTTATGGTAGCAGAACTCGAAAAGATCATTGCCGAGAGCGGCAACATTGTTTTCTTTGGCGGGGCGGGCGTTTCCACCGAGAGCGGTATCCCGGATTTCCGCAGTGTGGACGGGCTGTACCACCAGAAATACGATTACCCGCCCGAGGAGATTTTGAGCCACACGTTCTGGGAGGAGAACCCCGAGGAGTTTTACCGTTTTTACCGGGATAAGCTGATTGTAAAGGGCGCAAAGCCCAACGCGGCCCACCTGCGGCTGGCCAAGCTGGAAAAAGAGGGCAAGCTGAAAGCGGTCATCACCCAGAACATCGACGGCCTGCACCAGGCGGCGGGCTCCAAAAACGTGTTTGAACTCCACGGCAGCACCCTGCGCAACTACTGCACGGGCTGCGGCGCGTTCTATGATGTGGACTTCATCGCCAACAGCACCGGTGTGCCCCGCTGCCCCAAGTGCGGCGGCATCATCAAGCCGGACGTGGTGCTCTATGAAGAGGGGCTGGACGAGGAAGTCCTCTCCGGGGCCGTGCAGGCCATCCGGAAAGCGGACACTCTCATCATTGGCGGCACCAGCCTGGTGGTCTACCCGGCGGCCGGGCTCATCCGGTATTTCCGGGGCCGCCATCTGGTGGTCATCAACATGCAGCCCACCGGGGCGGATGCTCAGGCGGACCTGTGCATCGCAAAGCCCATCGGCCAGGTGCTCAGTGAAGACATCACGGTTGGATAAAACGAAAAAAGTAACAGAGCGCTCCCCGCGCAGGCTGAAACGGCCCGGCGGGGAGCGCTTCTTCGTTTCTATTTATGGATGTTTAATCAATGGTGGTCTTGGTGCGGCCCACGCCCAGCACGGCGGTGGTGATCTTCTTCCAGCTGTTGCAGCCGCAGACGCCGTCCACCCTCAGGCTGGTGCGGCGCTGGTAGCCCCGCAGGGCCTCTTCCGTCCGCGCGCCGAACAGCCCGTCGATCCGGCTCCCGGTCTGGTAGCCCAGGGTGGAGAGAGCGTCCTGTAAGATCATGACGTAGCAGCCCCGGCTGCCCCGCCGCAGGGTGGGGTAGCCTGCCGTGGTGCCGCTGCAGGCGGGGGTGCCGTAGCGGCGGTCCATGTGCACCCAGGTGGGGGTCTGGCTCAGGGGCTCCACATAGCCCCAGGCCCCGGTGCCTCGGGCCGCGTTGTAGATGGCGGTGCGCTCCCTCTGGGTCAGGCTCTGCCCTACATCGAACGAGACACCCGCATAGTGCTGGCTGCGGGTGCCGTGGCCGCCCTCCCAGATGCGGCGGAACGCGTACCCTACCGGGATGCCTTTGCCGTACTTGCGGCGGGTCAGGTTCCAGGCCTCCATGGCCGCGATCGTCGTCCAGAGCACCGGGCTGCCCGATTTGCCCCGGAACTCCCGCACCCGCAGGGTGGTGCCGGTGCTGTAGGGCATGGGGTCATTCTCGCGCAGGTTGGCGTAGGTGTAAACTTTGTTCTCGTATGCGTCGTAGACCAGTAACCGTGCCATCGTGCTCATTCCTCCGTTTCCGATTCGCAGGCATCGCGGCTCTGGGCCCGCAGAGCGGCCCAGGTCTCCCGGTTGACCGTGCCCGTCTGTTCCAGCCTGGCCCGGGCCTGCGCGGCCTTGACGGCACGCGTTTCTGCCGCGCCGAAGACGGAGTTTTCGCTCACATAGTCCTCGCCGCAGTAGAGGCAGGCCCGGCCATTGATCCACTGCTCAATTAGCGAGACATCCGGCCCGGTGCTGCCCTCGGCAAACGCCCGGCCCGGGTAGGCGAGGCCCTGCGCACCATCCCGGTCGGGGTTTGGGGTGTAGGCGGCCAGCTGTAAACTCAGCGCCTCCACCGCCGTCCAGGTCTCGGCGTCGGCAATACCGGTCTGGGGCAGGCCCAGCAGCTCCTGTGCACTGCGGGTAGCGTTGGCCGTTTCCTCGGTGTACTGGCTGGAAAGAGGCGGGTTCTCCACGCTCTGGTAATAGTAGGCAATCCGCTGCAAAAGAATCGTGTAGTAGAGCACCGTGCTGCTGTCCGAGCCAACGGTCAGGGGGGTGCCGGGGTAGGGCAGGCGCCTCAGTGTGACCACCGGCCCGGACTGCCGCAGGCGGGAAGCCGTGCGGTAGAGAGAATTCCAGGTGGTGCGTCCCACGATGCCGTCCACCGTGAGCCCCGCAAAGCGCTGGTAGGCCCGCACAGCGGTTTCGGTGGCCGCGCCAAAGCTGCCGTCGATGGAGACGGTGGGGATGCTGCTCTCGTAGGCGCTCATGAGGTAGAGGTAGAACTGCAGCTCCCGCACGGCGGTGCCGGTGCTGCCCCGGCGGAGGGTGCCCGGGTACTCGCCGGGCCGCAGGCTGGAAGAGAGCAGTCGGTTGGCAATGTCGTTGTACACCTCATAGAGTTTGGTCCAGGTGGCGCGGCCCACCACACCGTCGCTGGTGAGGCCGAAGTAGCTCTGGAACTTTTTCACCGCTGCCGTAGTGGCGGCCCCAAACTGTCCGTCCACCGTGACATTGTTCAGCGAGGAATACACTGTCCGGGCAATCTTGAGCCAGAACTGGATGAGCCGGACATTCTGCCCGCTGGCACCCTGCCGCAGCGGTATGCCCGGGTAGGCGTTGGGAGCACCGTTGTCGGACTGGATGCTCCGAAACTCGTCGTAGAGCTCGTTCCAGGTGTTCTGCCCCATCACGCCGTCCACGGTCAGGCCGTACCGCCGCTGGAATGCCCGCACCGCGTTGGCCGTGCCGGTGCCGTACACACCATCCACCGTCACCGAGGGGATGGCGGAATCGTACTGAGCCAGCGTATTCAGCCAGAACTGCACCTGCTCCACGGCGCTGCCGGTGGAGCCCTGACGCAGGGTGGTGCCGCCCCAGCTGCCATCCGAGAGGGTGCCGCTGGCCGTCTCGCCCTCGCTGGTCAATTCGGCCAGATCCTTGACGGAGACGTAGATATAGCTGATCTTATACCAAGTCTGCCGCCCCACTACGCCGTCGGCGGTGAGGTTGAACTGCTTCTGGAATTTTTTCACGGTGCTGGTCATGCTGCTGCCAAAGATGCCGTCCACGGTCAGCAGGCCCAGAAACGGGTAATCCTTGGTGATGCGGTTCAGCTGCCGCTGCAGGGTGAACACGCTGGTGCCCCGGTCGCCCTGCTTCAGCGGGCTGCCCGGGTAGCTCTGGGGGATGGACTCGATGTTGTTGGTGCGGATGATCTCGATGTTGTTCCCGTAGTAGTATTTGAGGATGCTGAGGGCGTTGCGGCCCTGGTTGGCCAGCGTGACGGTGCCCCATTGCTTGAGCCCCGGGCAGGTGACGGATCTGCCGTCGCAGTATTCAGAGTAGTAAGGGTTCACAGTGCCTGTCTTGCGGATGTAGGTGTTGAAGATGTCGTCCGTCAGGCGCACCATCACGTCAAACACCGTCCGCCCGTGGACATAGTATTGGTCATAACTGGTGGAATTGGTGATGTTGAAACGGTAGCCCTTGCTGGGGTACCACTCGGTGTAGATGCGGTTGAGCGCCAGCGAGATCTGGCAGTGGATGTTGGCCCGGAGGGCCTGTTCCGGCCAGGTCGGGTAGACTTCACTGGACGCCACGTTGGCAATATAGCGGCGGAACGAGACGGTCACGTTCTGGGCACTGGCGGCGGGTCTGCCCAGGTGGACCGTGATGTTTTTGGGGATGATGACCCGGCTGAGGACTTTGGGGTCACAGTTGGTGGTGGGGTCCGGGCCGCTGCCGCCGCCCCCGGCAAACAGGGCGTGGGCGGGGATGACGATGGGCTCTGTCGGGATGTCCCGGTTCTCCTCCGTGTCCGGGAGCATCTCGGGCTGGGCCAATGTGACCTGCCCGGGGAAGACCTGCACGCCCTGGATGCGGACAGTGCGCCAGCCCTCCTTAAAGGCGGTCAGGTCGCACACCGCGTAGGGGCGGGTGGTGGTGTTGTTTTCGTCCAGTGAGAGGGCGCAGTCCGGGGTGGTGAGGGTCACGTCCCCGGCGCTGCCCTCGGCGTCAGTGCGGCGGGTCACGGTGAAGCCGTCCCCGGTAACGGTCACGGTCACGCCTTCCACCGGGCTGGACTGGCGGGCCGCAAAGGCCTGGATGCGCAAAATTCCGGTTGCCATGCTCATGCTCTCCTTTGTGTGAAAGAATCGTTCGAGCCAGCTTATTCCGCAGTCTGCTCCGGTGTTCGGCACCACGGCACGGAACCCCTGCACGAAAAAGAGACGGTCAGAACAAAAAAACCACACCATGTGCCGTTTTGCTGGCACACGGTGTGGTTCTTTGCAATCAGGTCATCTCATCGGAAAAATCTTAGTAGGCCACGCCCCAGTAGACCATGGTCTTGGCGGGCTTGCCGCAGCAGGGGCAGACATCGCTCAGGTGCTCCTGCTCAAAGGGCATGCAGCGGCTGGACAGGCCAGCTTCCTCTTTCATCTTCATCTCGCAGGCGAGGTCACCGCACCACATGGTCTTGATGTAGCCGGTGTTGGCCTTGGCCAGCTCTTTGACCTCGTCCATGGTGGTGGCAGACCAGGTACGCTTCTTGCGGTTGGCGAGGGCACGCTCGTACAGGTCCTTGCGCAGGGCCTCCAGCTGGGCGGGGATGGCGGTCTCCAGCTCGTCCAGAGAGACGAACGTCTTCTCACGGGTATCGCGGCGGACCAGGACGCACTGGTTCTTCTCCAGGTCCTTGGGGCCGATCTCCAGGCGGAGAGGCACGCCTTTCATCTCCCACTGAGAGAACTTCCAGCCCGGGGCGTTGTCGCTGTCGTCCAGCTTGACGCGGGCGTACTTGCTGATCTTCTCAGCCAGCTCAGCGGCTTTCTCGCTGACGCCGGGCTTGTGGGCCGCGATAGGAACGACCACCACCTGGATGGGAGCCACAGCGGGGGGCAGGATCAGGCCGTCGTCGTCGCCGTGGGTCATGATGATGGCACCCACCAGACGGGTGGAAACGCCCCAGCTGGTCTGGAACGGGTGATGCAGCTGGTTGTCGCGGCCGGTAAAGGTCACGTCGTAAGCCTTGCTGAATTTATCGCCAAAGTAATGGCTGGTGCCGCTCTGCAGGGCCTTGCCGTCTTTCATCATGGCCTCGATGGTGTAGGTGGCCTCTGCGCCTGCAAACTTTTCTTTATCGGTCTTGCGGCCCTTGACAACAGGGATGGCGAGATCCTGCTCGCAGACGTCCGCGTAGCAGTTCAGCTGCTGCTGGGTCTCTGCCTCAGCCTCGGCTGCGGTCTCATGGATGGTGTGGCCCTCCTGCCACCAGAACTCGCGGCTGCGCAGGAACGGGCGGGTGGTCTTCTCCCAGCGGACGACGCTGCACCACTGGTTGTACTTCATGGGCAGCTCACGGTAGCTGTGCAGCACCCGGGACCAGTGATCGCAGAACATGGTCTCGCTGGTGGGGCGGACGGCCAGGCGTTCTTCCAGCTTGTCAGAACCACCCATCGTGACCCACGCCACCTCCGGCGCGAAGCCGTTGACCAGTTCGCCTTCCTTTTGCAGCAGGCTCTCAGGGATCAGCACAGGCATGGCCACGTTCTCATGGCCGGTTGCCTTGAAGCGGGCATCCATGTCTTTCTGGATCAGCTCCCAGATGGCCTGGCCATAGGGGCGCAGGATGATGAAGCCCTTGACACTGGAGTACTCCACAAGCTCTGCCTTAACGCAGATGTCGGTGTACCACTGTGCAAAGTTGTCTTCCTGGCTGGTGATCGCCTGTACGAGCTTTTTGTTGTCTTTTGCCATTTTTGTCTTTTCCTCCAAAGGCCGTGCGCCAAACGCGTTTCATTTCCCCAGCGTTCCGCACGAACCCATATTAAAAGCCCCGCCCTGATTCTGCCGGATGCAGAGCCAGTGCTGCGGGGCTTCTGCCAAATTGAAACTCAGCCGTTTGCCTGGTGGCTGTCCACAAAGTTTACTACATCGCCCACGGTACGCAGGTTCTCGATGGCGTCGTCCGGCACCTCGATGCCAAACTCATCCTCCAGCGTCATCACCATATCCACGATATCCAGGCTGTCAGCCTCAAAATCGTTCATGATGTCGCTCTCCATCGTGATTTTTGCGGGGTCGAGGTCCAGCTGCTCCGCCAGCAGTGCGCGGATCTTCTCAAACGTATCCATTTGTCGCGGTCTCCTTTTTGTGCAGTAAATTGTTGGCCCTGCACCGTCCGCCCGGGCTGGGGCGGTTTGACCATTGCGTCCCTTGGCGGGCCCGGCTGTGGAACACTGTGCAAAGCGCTCTCTTTTTTTATATCCCATGGACTGTGGATTGTCAAGCCCTGTTTTGACGTTTGGGAGCTTTTGCCGCAAAGTTTAACAGCAGAAATTGCGGGAAAGTCCGTTTTTCTGCTTGACAGAACGGCCTTTGCTTCTTATGATTATATAAGACAAACAACCTCTCAGCCTGCTTCGCGGACAGCTCTCCTGACAGGGGAGCCCTTGGCAGGCCGGTTTTGGTTGTTTTTTGTCGCCTGCGGCTCTTGGGATACCGTGCCCTGCTGCCGAGGCAAACACCATGAAAACGAGGGCTTTCCATGAAATTATCCTTTACCAAAATGCAGGGCTGTGCCAACGATTACATCTATCTGGACTGCCGGGAAAGCGGCGTGCCGGAGAACATCGTCCCGCTGGCGCGGGACCTGTCCCGGCGGCATTTTTCCGTGGGAGCCGATGGCATCATCTGCATCTGTGCCCCCGTTACCCCCGGGGCCGATGGCCGGATGCGCATTTTTAACGCGGACGGCAGCGAGGCACAGATGTGCGGCAACGGCGTCCGCTGTGTGGCCGAGTGGCTGTACACCCACGGAGTGGCAAAGCCGCGGCTGGCCATTGATACCGGCGCCGGCTGCAAGACGGTGACCCGGATGGGAGCGCGGCTGTGGCAGGTGGAAATGGGCGAGTACACCACCATGGCCGCGGCCCTGCCTGCCGTGAACATGGGCGAGGGCCCGCTGGTGGACTGCCCGCTGGAAGTGGAGGGCAAACGCTGGCAGGTGACCTGCATCGGCGTGGGCAACCCCCACTGCGTGACCGTGGTGCCGGAGGTAGACAGCCTGAAGCTGGAAGAGATCGGCCCTGCCTTTGAAAACCACCCGAACTTCCCGGAGCGGATCAACACCGAGTTTGTGGAAGTGGTGGACGCCACCCACCTGAAAATGCGGGTGTGGGAGCGGGGCAGCGGCGAGACCTGGGCCTGCGGTACGGGTACCTGTGCCACGGTGGCGGCCTTGACCGAGCTGGGCCTCTGCCAGGCCGGGGAGGATGTGCATGTGGCACTGCGGGGCGGCGAGCTCATCATCCGGGTGCTCCCGGGCAGGAAACTGCTCATGACCGGAGCCGCTGTGACGGTATATGAGGGAATTGCAGAAGGATCAATTTGAATGAAACCTCTCAGGCCGTGCTCTGGCGCAGCCAGCTCTCCTGACAGGGGAGCCAAAATAGAGGAACAACAAAAGCGAGGGAACAACGATGAAAATGAATCATCACTATGGGGAGCTGAAAGCCAGCTACCTCTTTGTGGACATTGCGCACAAGGTGGCTGCCTACCAGGAAGCTCACCCCGAAAAAGAGATCATCCGGATGGGCATTGGCGATGTGACCCAGCCGCTGGCCAAGAGCGTGGTGGAGGCCATGCATAAGGCAGCCGATGAGATGGGCACCAAAGAGGGCTTCCACGGTTATGGCCCGGAGCAGGGCTATCCGTTCCTCAAGCAGGCCATCCAGGGCTACTACGCCAGCCGCGGGACCAAGATCGAAGAGGATGAGATCTTCATCTCCGATGGCGCCAAGAGCGACCTGGCCAATATCCTGGGCCTGTTTGATGTGGACAACACCGTGCTGGTGCCGGACCCCGTTTACCCCACCTATGTGGACGATAACGTGACCGACGGCCGCAAGATCATCTACAGCCGCACCAGTGAGGAGAATGGCTTCCTGGGAATGCCGGACGAGAACGTCAAGGCGGATATCATCTATATCTGCAGCCCCAACAACCCCACCGGCGCTGCTTACACCCGTGAGCAGCTCAAGGAGTGGGTGGCTTACGCCAAGAAGAATAACGCCATCATCCTGTACGATGCCGCTTACGAGTGCTTCATCTCGGACGGCGCGCTGGCCCGCAGCATCTTTGAGATCGAGGGTGCCCGTGAGTGCGCCATTGAGATCTGCTCGTTCTCCAAGATCGCAGGCTTTACCGGTACCCGCTGCGGCTACACCGTGGTGCCCAAGGAGCTGGAGCGCGAGGGCATGAACATCAACAAGCTCTGGCTCCGCCGCCAGACCACCAAGTTCAACGGTGTGCCCTACCTCGTGCAGCGCGCGGCTGCCGCTGTCTTTACCGAGAGCGGCATGGCGGAAATTCAGGCCAACCTCGATTACTACCGCCGCAACGCGAAAGTCCTGGCCGACGCGCTGGACGAGTGCGGCGTGTGGTACTGCGGCGGCAAGAACAGCCCCTACATCTGGCTGCGCTGCCCCGGCAACATGAAGAGCTGGGAGTTCTTCGACTGGCTGCTCAACACCTGCGGCGTTGTGGGTACTCCGGGTGTTGGCTTTGGCGAGTGCGGCGAGGGCTATTTCCGCCTGACGGCATTCGGCGATGCCGAGAAGACCAAAGTGGCCGCCGAGCGCATCAAGAACGCCATCAAGGCCCTGTAACATCTTTCATACATGCAAAAAACTCCTCCGGCAGCTGCCGGAGGAGTTTTTATGTTTAACGGTCAAATGTCGTGGAAAGAGTCGTTTCCCACTGCTGGCCGGGGGCCAGGCAGGCGGTGGCGGCACGTTCGCTCCACTCCTGCGGGTCGGTCTCGGCCCCGGGCAGTGCGTGCCAGGGCTCAATGCAGACGTAGCGCACGGGTTTGGCGGGAGCACTCCAGATGAGAGTATAGGGATAACCGGCGACATTGCAGACCACGCTGCGGCCGGTGTCTTTCTCATAGATGCCCAGCGTCTTGGTGCGCAGGCCGGCCATGCAGAAGCTGTCGTTGGCAAACAGGTCGTCCGTCAACTGGATGGCGCTGGCGTTCTTCCACTGGTAATAGCACCTGCCGCTCAACAGGCCGTTGGGGGAGGCGTCCAGAATCATGGGGCTCTCGGGCTGGTCGAACCGGAATTCGTAATCCTCCGTGGTGTGGGCGCTGTCAAACGGGACGTTGAACGCCGGGTGATAGCCGATGCCGAACCGCAGCTCCTGAGCGGCCTCGGCGGGGTTCTGCACCGTGAGGGTATGGTGGACCGTCTTGCCCTCCAGCCGGAACGTGCTGGTCAGGACAAAATCAAAGGGGAAGCGCTCTGCTTTCATGGCATCGTCCGCCCGCAGCTCCAGCTGGATGGTGTCGCCCTCGGCTCGGAGCAGGGTGTGCTCCACATCCCGGGCAAAGCCGTGCTGGCCGCCCTTGTAGGTCTTGCCGTTTGCGGTAAAGGTGCCGCCCGTCAGCTTGCCGGTCCAGGGGAAGAGGATGGGCGCGTGGCGCTTCCAGATGGCCGGGTCAGCCTGCCAGAGCATCTCTTTACCTGCCGCGTTTTTCAGGCTGACGGCCTCTGCGCCGTGGGTGTCCACCGTCAGGGTCAGAAACTCATTATGGATGGTTGCCTGCATGGTCATGCACTCCTTTTGTACAATATTTTCTGTGCCCAGTATACTCCTTTTGACGCCAAAAGCCAAGGAGGAAAACGGGCGTGGAAATGCCGGAAAGAAAACAGTAAAACTTTTGCAAAATGGGTTGCAAAATCCGGCCCGGCGTAGTATTATAACGTGGCTGAAAAAGCAGAATTTTTCAAAGAACGGAGGAGAAGCTTCCCGTATGAACAGCGACAGTAGCGATCACCCGAAACCACGCTTCTCCTGCGATGTGGACATGGCAAGTGTGTCTGCCGCGTCCTGAATTGCATGTGTCCTTGATACACCGCAGGAGCCTTTGGCAAGACGCGGTGTATTTTTTGTGCCCATTTTCAGGGGCAGACAAGGAGGCAACCCATGCAGAAGAAAAACTATGTACAGGAAATTCTGGACATCATCCACAGCGGCCTGCCGCAGGCGGAGCTGGCGGAAAAGCTTTCCGATTACCATGAAAACGACCTGGCCGACGCACTGGCCGACCTGACGGCGGAAGAGCGCCGGAAGCTGTACGCCATCCTGGGCGTGGAGCAGGTGGCAGAGATCTTCTCCTACTTGGACGACGCGGAGCCCTACCTGAAAGAGCTGCCGCCGGAAGAGGCCGCGCAGGTGGTCTCCCACATGGACTCGGACGACGCTGTGGATGCTCTGGACGACCTGGAAGAAGAGGACAAAGAGAAGATCGTCCACCAGATGGACAAAGTGGATAAGGACGCCGCCGATGACGTCAAGCTGCTGCTCTCCTACGACGAGGACGAGATCGGCAGCTGCATGACCACCAACTACATCTGCATCCGCAAGGACATGACCATCCGGCAGGCTATGAGCGAGCTGGTGAAGCAGGCGGGCGAGAACGACAATATCTCGACCCTTTATGTGGTGGATGAGAACGAGCGCTTTTACGGTGCCATCGACCTGAAAGACCTCATCGTGGCCCGGGCGGACGACAGCCTGGAAAAGCTGATCGCCCGGTCTTACCCCTATGTGACCGACCACGAAAAGATCAGCGACAGCATTGACCGCATCGTGGACTACGCCGAGCGCAGCCTCCCCGTGCTGAACGAGAGCGGCAAGCTGCTGGGCATTATCACCTCGGCGGACGTCGTGGAGCTGGTGAATGACCAGATGGGCGACGATTACGCAAAGCTGGGCGGCCTGACCAGCGAGGAAGACCTGAACGAGGGCGTGTTCCAGAGCGTGAAAAAGCGCCTGCCCTGGCTGGTGGCGCTGCTCTTCCTCGGGATGCTGGTCTCCTCCGTGGTGGGTGCCTTTGAATCGGTGGTGGCGGTGCTGCCCATCGTCATCTGCTTCCAGTCCATGGTGCTGGATATGGCAGGCAACGTGGGCACCCAGTCGCTGGCCGTCACCATCCGGGTGCTGGTGGACGAGAACCTGACCACCAGCAAAAAGCTGCACCTGCTCTTCAAGGAAATGCGGGTGGGCCTGGTCAACGGTGCTCTGCTGGCCGTGATGGCGCTGGGCTTCCTGGGCGTGTATATCCATTTCTTTAAAGCCTACGCCTGGGGGCAGGCGTTCCTGCTCTCGGGCTGTGTGGGCATCTCCCTCATTGTGGCGATGGTCATCTCCAGTCTGGTCGGCACCGTGATCCCGATGCTGTTCCACAAGATCCACATTGACCCCGCCGTGGCCTCCGGCCCGCTCATCACCACCATCAACGATCTGGTGGCCGTGGTGGTCTACTATGGCCTTGCCATGATCGTGCTCATTGAGATGTTCCATCTGGGCTAAAATATAAAGAAAGAAAAAGGGGCTGTTGCACTGGTTTTGATCCTTGTGCAACAGCTCCTTTTATTTACTTGTTCTGGATCCAGTACCGCTGGGTCAGCATCCCGTCGGAAGAATCAAAACACTCATCTTCCAGCACGCCGCCGTTGGCGCGGATGGTCTTAGCGGAGGCCACGTTATAATGGTCACAGCAGATGCGCACTTTTTCGATGCCGTGTTCCCTGGCCTTTTCCAGGGTCAGGCGGAGCATCTGAATGGCGTAGCCGTGCTGACGTTCTGCCGGGCGGACGCTGTAGCCGATGTGCCCGCCGTAGGTGAGCAGGTAATCGTTGAGGTAATGGCGCAGGTTGGTCATGCCCACCAGGTGCTCCTGCTCGTCCAGGGCCAGATACTGGGTGGCGGGTACAAAGCCCGCCGGGGTGGTGGACGGGTCTTTCAAAGTGCGGATGTTGGCCAGCCAGGCGTCGAAATCGGGGTACTGGTCCAACGCGGAGGTGCCGTCCATCCGGGAGCCGATGGCCAGAAACTCCTCCCGGTAGGCCATCACCTGTGCTTTGTCGCCCTCGTCCGGTTCCCGCAGGTGAATCTTCCGGGGTGCGGTGTGCCGGGTGGCAGTGCGGAAATCCGGGGCTTTCATCAGGCCGTGACGGTTGCAGTAAAAGTACAGCACGCCGGTGCCCCGCAGCGGGAAGCGGGCCGTGGCATCCCCCTCCGGGTAGAGCCTGACCAGCTGCAATTTGTCTCCCGTGAGGTAGGCGATGAACGAGATGAAATGATCCTTTGTCATAGGGTGGTGGATGGTAACGAACAGCTCATCCTCCACCCGCTCCACGGTCAGCTGGTGGTGCTCGTCGGCGTCCTCCGCTTCCGCAATGTCCTGCGCGGGCAGGGTGATGCCGCAGCAGCTCACCACGGCCTGCCCGGTGGCGTGGAGCACATTGCCGCAGACGGGGCAGACATAGAGCTTGGAACGCAGGAGGTTGGCGGCCCGGTTCTGGTTGACCACGGGCTCTCCCTGCATCAGTTCCAGTACCGAGACGCCCAGCGCGGCCGCCAGAGGTTCCAGCAGGGAAATGTCGGGCAGGCCTTTGGCCGTCTCCCACTTGGAGATGGTCTTGGCGCTGACGGAAAGTTTTGTCGCTAATTCTGCCTGGGTGAGGTGTTTGGTTTCCCGCAGCTGCCGGATGGTGCTGCCGGTGACGTAAGTGTTCATGGGGCTATTTCCTCCTTTTCCTTGCACCCAGCGTACCATAGAAAAACACTCCACGCAACCTACGCTGCGTGGAGTGTTTTGGAATTGGATTCTGTTCTTTATTCGTCGGTGTCGTTCTCGTCATCCGGGTCTTCGTCCAGCGCGATACTGAACACAGCCTTTTTCAGCTTGCCGCAGCCCTGTGCCTTGAGGCCGGATTTGTACGGCTCCCCGGCCAGATAGAGGGCAAAGCGGCCCTCGCAGAGCATTCCGGCAATGCTGGTGCCGGCGCTGCCCACGGTGATGTCCGCGGCCTCGTCGGCGGGTTTGGTGGGGGAAAACTCGCCCAGCGAAACTTCAAACAGCTCGCTGCCCTCGAGGTCGGTCTCAAGGGTCAGATGGGCGTCGTGCCGGACGAACGGCGCTTTCTCGCTCACCTGCGGGGTGACGGTGCTCACGGTGACAACGGCCTTGTCACCGTCGATGCGGGTCTTGCCTGTGGGCAGGGTGTTGATATCCCGGGCCATGACATACTCAATGACGGTGTCCAGATTCTCGCTCATGCCCAGATAATTGGGGAGGTTGTTCAGGGTATCGTAGATCATAGGTTACTCTTCTTTCCGGGGCTCGGTGACAAGCTCCTTGATGGCGGGCACCACGCCGCCCAGGTTCTGCAGCTCGGAGGGAATGATGATCTTGGTGGCCTTGCCGTTGGCGACCTTGGCCAGTGCTTCCAGGCTGCGGAGGGCCAGCACCTTATCGTTGGGCATGGCCTCGTTCAGCAGGCGGATGGCGTCGGCGTTGGCTTTCTGCACCGCCAGAATGGCCTGTGCCTCGCCCTCGGCTTCCAGAATGCGCTGCTGCTTGACGGCGTCGGCCCGGAGGATGGCGGATTCTTTTTCACCCTCGGCGGCAGTGATGGCGGCCTGTTTCTCGCCGTCGGCTTTCAGGATGACGGCGCGCTTCTCGCGCTCGGCTTTCATCTGCTTCTCCATGGCTTCCTGGATCTCGCGCGGCGGGATGATGTTCTTGACCTCCACCCGGTTGACCTTGATGCCCCACTTATCGGTGGCTTCGTCGAGGATGGCCGTGATCTTGCTGTTGATGGTGTCGCGGCTGGTGAGGGTGTGGTCCAGCTCCATCTCACCAATGATGTTGCGCAGGGTGGTGGCGGACAGGCTCTCGATGGCCGCGATGGGCTGGTTGACGCCGTAGGTGTAGAGCTTGGCGTCCATTACCTGGAAGAAGACCACCGTGTCGATCTGCATGGTGACATTATCGCGGGTGATGACCGGCTGGGGCGGGAAGTCCGCCACCTGCTCTTTCAGGCTGACCTTTTTGGCCACCCGCTCAATAAACGGAATCTTGACATGCAGGCCGGAGGCCCAGGTCTCGGAGTAGCTGCCCAGCCGCTCCACGACATAGACCATGGACTGCGGCACGATGACGATGTTGGTGATGACCACCAGCAGAACCACGAGGATGAGGGCGAGGATGACAAAAAACAAGACCATAGTTCGCTCCTTTGTTAATGAGTGGTTTCGGTACGGATGGGCTCCACGATGAGCAGGGTGCTGTGAATTTCCGTGACGCGGCAGCTTTCGCCCGGGGCGAGGGTGTCACCCGGGGTGGCACAGCGGGCGTTCCAGTCCACGCCGTCCAGCCGGACGCGGCCGGTGGCCTCCGCCGTCACAGGGGTCAGCACCGTGGCTTCCCGGCCCAGGTTGCGGTCGCCGTTGGTGGCGGTGGGGGCTTTGCGCAGCTTTTTGGCCAGAGGCTTAAAGGCCAGCAGGCAGAGGGCGCTGACGGCGATAAATACCGCCGCCTGCACCCGGAACGACTGCACCAGCAGGCAGCTGAGCAGGGCAGCGGCACTGCCCACGGCAAACCAGATGGAGACGAGATTCCAGGTCATGGCTTCCAGCACCACAAAACCGATGGCACACAGCAGCCAGAAGATGGGGTCGATGGAAACAGCCAGAGACATGCACATCCCTCCTTTGCGGGGTTTCTGGTTCTATTATAAAGCAGAAAGCCGGGTGAAGGTCAATGATTTTTTCATGAATTGTTGCGTGGGATACGAAATCCGGTCACTTGTAATCGTAATAGCTGTGGTTGGGGTTGTGACCTGCCTCTTCCACCACGATGGTGAAGCCCATGGGGTTCACCTCGGTATGCTTGCCGGAGGCCAGTGGCTCCACGATGATGTGCTCGGTGCGGTTGACGATGATCTCCGCCGTTTCCACCAGCCCAATGCGCTGGTAGTGGAGCACGCCGCCGTCCGCCCGCAACACCCGCAGGGCACCCGAGTGGAACGCCTCGCAGGTGTGGCGGAGCTGCGCCAGCTGTGCCAGCACCGGGCGGAGCCGCTTCTCGTGGCTGTCCCAGCAGTAATAGCCGCGGTTGAACGGGTCGCGGTAGCCCTGCATCCCGATCTCGTCGCCGTAGTACAGGCAGGGCACGCCGGGCAGGGTGTAGATGATGGCGTAGGCCATCTTGAGCCGGAGGATGCCCTCCTCGTAGGCGTCGCCGGTCACGCAGCGGCCGCTCTGCCACTCCCGGCCCCGGCCATTGGCGGGCTCATCCGCAATGACGGTGAGGGCGCGTTCGGTATCGTGGGTGGAGAGGAAGTTGAGGGCCGTATCCATGGCCGGGGCCGGGTAGTGCTCACAGATGGTCATGATCTCGTTTATAGCCTGCTCGGCGGGCTTGCCTTTGACGAAATCCAGCACGGCGTTTTTGAACGGGTAGTTCATCACGCTGTCCAGCCCTTTGCCCAGCAGGTAGGTGCGGCGCTTGTCAAAGCCGAACTTGGTGGTGGCATCCTCCCACACCTCGCCCAGCAGGAACTTTTCGGGGCCCACCCGCTTGACGGCAGCGCGCACTTTTTCAATAAAGCTGTCGGGCAGCTCGTCGGCCACATCCAGCCGGAAACCGGCTGCGCCCCGGCGGAGCCAGGTGTCGATGACGCCGCCCTCGCCCGTGACAAAATCGACATAGGAGGGGGTTTCCTCGTTGACTTCGGGCAGGGTCTCAAAGCCCCACCAGCTGCGGTAGCCGCCCTTGTACTTGGGGTCAAAATCGTACCAGCCGCGGTAGGGGGAGTTTGCGTCACGGTAAGCACCGCCCTCACCATAGCGGCCCTCCCGGTTGAAATACCGGCTGTCCGAGCCCGTATGGCTGAACACGCCGTCCAGCACGATGCCGATGCCATATTTGGCCGCTTCCATGCAGAGGGCTTCAAAATCCTCGTTGGTGCCAAGCAAGGGGTCTACGTTGAGGTAATCGGCCGTGTTGTAGCGGTGGTTGGAGTGGGCTTCAAAAATGGGGTTGAGGTAGAGGAAGTCCACCCTCATCTCGTGCAGGTAGGGGAGTTTGAGCTGGATGCCTTTCAGGTCGCCGCCGAAGTAGTCCTCGTTCAGATGGCCGCCGATCTCGTTGGGCTGCCAGAACGGCTCCGCGTGCTTATCGGCCTGATAGAGCCGGTCCGGGAAGGGCATGGGCTTGTTCTCCACGCCCTCGCAGAAGCGGTCCGGGAAGATCTGGTAGAACACCTTGCCCTTGATGGAGTCCGGCGTCTGGAAGCTGGGCTCGTAAACGGTCAGCTGCCAGCTTTCGCCCTCCTGCCAGCTGACCACGCCGCAGTTGTCCGGCCCGCGGAAGATGCGGCGGAAATCGGTGTAGAGGTCAAAGTAATAGAAGTACAGGCCCACGTCGCCCAGCGTGACGTCCACCGAAAAGTGGTTCTGTTTGGGCGTCTGGCCGTCAAATTTCATCCGGTAATAGACGGGCACATCGTTCTTGCCCTCTTTCTGGATGACGAGGTGTGGGTCCACATAGCCCAGCTCTTCCGGGATGCAGAGGGACAGGTGCACCGTCTGCCCGGCGCGCACGGCACCAAAGGGCTGCTTGAAATAGGGGTCATAGCTGTTGAACAGACAAGACAAGGGAAAATCGATCCTTTCTCAAAAAACGCCCCGGAGCCGTTACACAGTCCGGGGCGGTAAGATATGATACTACAGGAAAAGCATCGAGAAGACGCTTTTTGTGAAAACCGGGAACTTTACCCGGCTGCCAAGGGCTCTCCCTTTGGGAGAGCTGGCAATGCAAAGCATGGCCTGAGAGGGCTTACTTGACAGCAGATGCGTGCCAGATGTCACGAGCGTAATCGAGGACAGCACGGTCCGCGCTGAAGATGCCGCTGTTGGCAATGTTCTTCAGGCTCATCTGTGCCCACTTCTCGCGGTCGGCATACAACTTCTGCAGGTCGGCCTGTGCACGGCGGTAATCCTTGAAGTCGGCCATGACCATATAGGGGTCGCTGCTGCGCAGGTTCTCGGTCACTTCGTGGAAGTTCTCGCCGTTCCAGCCGCGCTCCAGGAAGTTCAGAGCGGCATTGGCCACGTCATCGCCCATGATGAACGCGTTGGGGTGGTAGCCGACCCGCTTCAGGTTGTTGACCTCGGGGGTCAGCATACCGAAGATCAGCTCGTTCTCCTTGCCGGCGGCATCGGCGATCTCGACGTTTGCACCGTCCAGAGTGCCCAGGGTGATGGCACCGTTGAGCATGAACTTCATGTTGCCGGTACCGGAGGCCTCGGTGCCAGCCAGAGAGATCTGCTCAGAGACCTCGGCAGCGGGCATCAGGTGCTCGCTCAGGGAGACACAGTACTCTTCCAGATAGACCACGCGCAGCTTTTCGCGGACAGCGGGGTCGTTGTTGATGAGGTCGCCCAGTTTGCAGATCATCCGGATCATCTGCTTGGCCATGTAGTAGCCGGGAGCAGCCTTTGCGCCAAAGATATAGGTCTTGGGGATGAAATCCGCGTTGGGGTTCTCTTTCAGGTACAGGTACTGGGCAGCGATGTTCAGCGCGTTCAGGTGCTGGCGCTTGTACTCGTGCATCCGCTTGACCTGGCAGTCAAAGATGGAGTTGGGGTCGATGACCTGGCCGCTGCTCTTGGAGAGGTAGTTGGCAAAGTTCTTCTTGTTGTCCAGCTTGATCTCGTTCAGCTTCTTGAGCAGGGTCTTGTCGGTGGCATACTTGTTCAGCTTGCTCAGGTCGGAAGCATCGTGCTTGTAGCCATCGCCAATGGTCTCATCCAGCAGCTTGCACAGCTCGGGGTTGGAGGCCAGCAGCCAGCGGCGGTAAGCGATGCCGTTGGTCACGTTCTTGAACGCCTGGGGCTTGAACAGGTAGTAATCGTGGAAGACGCTCTCCTTGATGATCTCGCTGTGCAGCTTGGAGACGCCGTTGATGCTGTTGGAGGTGTAAGCGCAGATGTTGGCCATGCGCACCTGATTGTCGCCGATGAGGGCCATATAATTGATCTTGCCCTCGTCGCCGGGGAATGCTGCTTCCAGCTTCTCGCGGGCACGGCGGTTCATCTCGACCACGATCTGGTAGATGCGGGGCAGGGTCATCTTGAAGATGTCCACATTCCACTTCTCCAGAGCCTCGGCCATAACGGTGTGGTTGGTGTAGGAGAAGACGTTCTGGCAGATCTCAAAGGCCTTATCCCAGCCAAAGCCGCACTCGTCCAGCAGAATACGCATCATCTCGGGGATGGCGAGGGTGGGGTGGGTATCATTCAGCTGGATCGCGACCTTGTCGGCCAGGTTCTCCAGCGTGCCGTAGGTGGCCAGGTGGTTCTGGACGATATCACCGATGGAAGCGGCAGACAGGAAGTACTGCTGGCGCAGGCGGAGGATCTTGCCCTCAACGTGGTTGTCGTTGGGGTACAGCACCTTGGAGATGAGCTCGGCGCTTGCGTTCTTGCTCATCGCGGTGTTGTAGTTGCCCAGAGAGAAGCTGGACATATCAAAATCGGGGGCCTTGGCCTGCCACAGGCGGAGCTTTGCCACGCCCTTGCCGTCGTAGCCCTGCACATACATATCGGAGGGCACAGCCATGACGCTGTTGTAGTTGGTGTGCTGGATATAATGGAAGCCGTGATCCCAGTTCTCGTGGATCTCGCCGTCAAAGCGGACTTCCACAGCCTGATCGGGGTGGCTCTTCAGCCAGACCTGACCGCCGGGCAGCCAGTTGTCGGCACGCTCCTGCTGCCAGCCGTCCACGATCTTCTGCTTGAAGATGCCGTACTCGTACAGGATGGAGTAGCCGGTGCCGCAGATGCCGGTGGTGGCCATGCCATCCAGGTAGCAGGCAGCCAGACGGCCCAGACCGCCGTTGCCCAGGCCTGCATCGGGCTCTTCCTCAAAAATGCCGTCGATGCTGATGTCGGCATCGGCCAGAGCTTTCCGTGCCACATCCTCGAGGCCCAGGTTGAACAGGCTCACTTTCAGGCTGCGGCCCATCAGAAACTCCATGCAGAGGTAATACACTTGCTTGGTGCCGGTGCCAATGGCACGGGACTGGAACTTTTTGTGGTTCTCGCTCATCATCTGGCGGCAGATCAGTGCCAGAGCACGGTAGATCTGCTGCTGGGAAGCAACGCTCAGCTCCACGCCATATTCGCTGGTGAGCTTGTCCTGAAGAATTTTTGCAAATTCTTTTGTAGTCATAAATAACTCCTATCCGCACGAGTGCATAAATTTATTGAGTTTTCCGGAATAGGACACAATCCAATATACTCCCGCGTGTCCTTCACACAACGTTAATATTATAATCTGTTCCCCCGACGATTGCAAGAAAAAGCACCTATTTTTGCCGTAACTGCTATTTTTGGCCCTGAGTTTCTGACAAATCTGCCGAAATTTCAAAAATACCACTTTTTCTCGCACGGTATTTATATTATAATAGAGGGTACAGATGGGTGGCGCAGGGCCGAAACCGGGCGCGGAACAGCCTCTTTGGATGGGTAATTCGGCCACAAACTCCACCCCAAATGAAAAAACCGCAGAGAAAAGCTCCGCAAAGGGCGGGGTTCGGTACCGGAACCCCCGGGAACACGCCATTTTGCCCGGGAGTCCCGGAAGACACCCGCCGCAAGGAGCCGCAAAACCCTGTGCAAAGTGAGGATAGACGATGGTAAACAAAGTGAGAGTGACCATTGCGGGCGCGCCCTATGCGATCGCAACGACGGATACTGAGAGCTACATCACCTCTCTGGCTAAGAAGCTGGATGAGGACATTACAAAGCTGCTGGACGACAACGGCAACCTTTCCCTGAGCAAGGCAGCGGTCTTCTGTGCCATGGATTATCTGGACGAATACCGCAAGAGTGCGGGCAGTGCTGAAAACATGCGCAGCCAGATCCAGGACTACATTGCCGATGCAGCCAAGGCAAAGCTGGCCGAGGATAAGGTCCGGGCCGAAAACGAGGTGCTTCAGCGGGAAAATGCTGCCCTGCGGGAGCAGCTGGCAAAGCTGCAGGCCAAAATGAAAGAGGCCGCTGCCCGGGAGCAGGCCGCCAAAGCCGAGGCAGGCAACTGAGGGACAGCTCTCAGATCGATTCTATTTAATAGGTACAGCAACATGCCGTCAAAAGGAGAGTTATGGCAAATATTGAGATCCTTGCCCCTGTGGGCAGTGAAGAAATGCTGCACGCCGCCGTATTCAGCGGGGCGGATGCGGTTTATCTGGGCTTTTCCGGCTTCAACGCCCGCACGGGCGCCGGAAATTTTGATGCCGACAGCCTGAAAGAGGCCGTCCGCTTCTGCCACGCCCGGGGCGTCAAGGTCCATGTGGCCCTCAACACCACCGTGTACGGCGGGGAACTGGCCTCTCTGTGCGATGCCATCCGGGCGGTGGCCGCCAGCGGGGCGGACGCGGTCATCTGCCAGGATCTGGCCGTGGCCACCCTCATTGGGAAGATCGCACCCCAGCTGCCCCGCCATGGCTCCACCCAGATGAGTGTCCACACCCTGCAGGGGGCGCTGGAGCTCAAGGAGCTGGGCTTTACCCGGGTGGTGCTGGCCCGTGAGCTGAGCCTGCCGGAGGTGGAGCAGATCACCAGGCACTGCGGCATTGAGACGGAGTGCTTCGTCCATGGCGCGCTCTGCATGTGCGTCAGCGGCCAGTGCTATATGTCGGCGTTTTTGGGCGGACGGAGCGGCAACCGCGGCTCCTGTGCAGGCCCCTGCCGCCTGCCCTTTGAGGCCAACGCCCTGCCCGAGGGCAAGCCCGGGCGGCTGCACCACCTTTCCCTGAAAGACAACTCCGTCATCGACAAACTGGACCAGCTGCAGGCCATGGGTGTGGCCTCTGCCAAGATCGAAGGCCGCCTGCGCACGCCGGAGTATGTGGCGGCGGCGGTCAGCGCCTGTCTGGCAGGCCGGGAGGGCCGTGCCTATGACCGTGACCTGCTGAAAAATGCGTTCAGCCGCTCCGGCTTCACCTCCGGCTATCTGGACGGGAAGATCGACGGCACGATGTTTGGCGTCCGCAGTGAGGCCGACGCCGAACTGACCAAAAAGACCCTGCCCGCCCTGCGGGAACTCTACCGCCGGGAGCGCTCCCGGGTGCCCGTGCGGATGAAGCTGGAAATCGAAGAGGGCGGCGAGAAGCTGACCGTGACCGACGCCGACGGCAACAAGGCGTTTGCCTACGGCGATTTTGAGCCTCAGCCCGCCCGCGCCGACCCCACCGAGAGTTTGAAGCGGAGCCTCGCCAAGACGGGCGGCACCCCCTTTGCAGCGGAAAACATCGAGGTGGAGATGGACGAGGGCCCCTGGTTCGTGCCCGGCAGCACCGTGAACGAGCTGCGCCGGGAGGCGCTGGACGCCCTGCTCAAAAAGCGGGAGGTGCTGCGCCCCTGGCCGGTGCAGGATGTGGAGCTGGAGCCGCTGCCCCAGCGCACCCTGCCGCCCCACCGGACCCTCCGTGCCCGGTTCGAGCGCTGGGATCAGGTGCCGGAACAGGCTCTTTCCGGCGTGGAATATCTGATCCTGCCCATCGCGCAGGCCGACCGTGTCCCCCGCGAGTGGCGGGGCAAGACGCTCCTGGAGCTGCCCCGGGTCATGTTCGGCAAGCTGGAAGAGGACACCGCCCGCCGCGTCGCGGCCACCCAGGATGCAGGCTTTGCGGGCTATGAGGTGAGCAACATCGCCCACCTGCGGCTCTGCCGGGGCCTGCCCATGTCCGGCGGCTTTGGCCTGAACGTCACCAATCAGGTGGCGGCGCAGTTCTACGCGGACAACGGCCTTGGCTCGGTGCTCATCCTGCCCGAGACGAAAGACAGCGACATCAGCACCATTGCCCCCACCCATGCAGGCAAGCCGGTGCCCACGGGCGTGCTGGTCTACGGCCACATGCCGCTGATGGTCACCCGTGCCTGCCCGCTGCAGAACATCCACGACTGCGCCCACTGCGATAAGACGGGCGTCCTGACCGACCGCAAGGCGAAAAAGTTCCCGGTGCGGTGCGGCATGGGCGTGCGTACCATCTACAACCCGGTGCCCATCTATATGGGCGACAAGCCCGGTGCCCTGACGGTGGACTACGGCGTGGCCTACTTCACGCTGGAAAGCAGGGAAGAGGCTGCTGCCATTCTGGACAATATCCGTGTCCATGCACCCTTTGAGGGCGATTTCACCCGCGGCCTGTATTTTAAGGGAACGAACTAAAACTCCTTCCGTCATCGCTGACGCGATGCCACCTCCCTCAAAGAGGGAGGCTGACCGTGAGGCGAGGCCCCCTCTGTGAGGGGGCTGTCACCGTAGGTGACTGGGGGAGTGGACTGAAACAATTAAAACGAGGTATACTATGGAACCCATCACTGTAAACTATAAAGTATTGGACCCCCGGGCTAAGGTGCCCGCTTATGCAACCCCCGGCTCTGCTGCTGCTGACCTGTGTGCCGTGCTGGACGAGCCCCTGACACTGGCCCCGATGGAGCGGGCACTGGTGCCCACCGGCCTTGCCATTGAGCTGCCCGGTGCCCACACCGTGGCGCTGGTCTATGCCCGTAGCGGCCTGTCCATCAAGCATGGCCTGTGCATGGCCAACGGCGTTGGCGTCATTGACAGCGATTATCGGGGCGAGCTGAAAGTGCCCATGGTCAACCTGGGCAAGGAGCCCTATACGATCCAGCCCGGCGAGCGGGTGGCGCAGCTCTGCATCGCGCCGGTGTACACCGCCGCCTTTGCTCCGGTGCAGGAGCTGGGCGATACCACCCGCGGCGAGGGCGGCTTTGGCTCGACGGGAAAGTGAACGATAGAATGAAAAAACTGATATTAGCTTCCGGCAGCCCCCGCCGGAAAGAGCTGCTGAGCCTGTACACGAACGATTTTACCGTCTGTGTCAGCGATTTTGACGAGAGTGCCGTCACGGCCGATACCCCTGCCCGGCTGGTGGAAACGCTGGCCCGGGGCAAGTGTCTGGCCGTGGCTGCCCGACACCCGGGGGATCTGGTACTGGGGTGCGATACCGTGGTGGATGTGAACGGGGAAGTCTTCGGCAAACCCCACAGTGTGGAGGACGCCAAACGGATGCTCCGGGCACTGTCCGGTGCCACCCATCAGGTACACACGGGCGTCTGCGTCTCGGACGGCGCACAGACCAAGAGCTTTGTGGACAGCTGCCGCGTGACGTTCTTCCCCATCTCCGAGGAAGAAATTGAGCGGTACACGGCCACAAAAGAGCCCTACGATAAGGCCGGAGCCTACGCCATTCAGGGCCGGGCAGCCCTCTGGCTGGACCGCATCGAGGGCGATTATTACACCATTATGGGCCTCCCCGTCAGCCGCACTGTCCGGCTCATCGAGCAATTTTGATGCACTGAAAATGAAAAATTGCCAAAAAACTTGACAAAACGCTTGAGAAAACAGCGTCTTGCGGCTATAATAATAGCGTGTTATTCTGCGATGGACAGCCGGACGGAATCTCGTCCGGTCTGCCGTGCGTTTTGGGAATAGAACTGGAAAGAATTTAAGGAGAGAGCTTCAGTATGAGTTTGTTTTCAAAAGATGTAGGGATCGACCTGGGTACTGCCAATACCCTGGTTTACATGAAAGGAAAAGGCATTATCATGCGGGAACCGTCCGTTGTGGCGGTGGACACCAAGACCGATGAGGTGCGCTGCGTGGGCGGCGAGGCCAAGGCAGTCATCGGCCGTACCCCCGGCAGCATCGTGGCGGTCCGCCCCCTGAAAGACGGCGTCATTGCGGATTTTGACATCACGGCCAATATGCTGGAAAACTTCCTGAAAAAGGCCTGCGGCAACAGCATGTTCTCCCGCCCCCGCGTGGTCATCTGCATCCCCTCCGGTGTTACCGAGGTGGAGCGCCGCGCCGTGCGTGAGGCGACTCTGAAAGCCGGTGCCCGTCAGGTCTCCGTGATCGAGGAGCCCATGGCTGCCGCCATCGGTGCGGGCCTGCCCATCAGCGAGCCCACCGGCAGCATGATCGTGGACATCGGCGGCGGCACGGCGGAGATCGCCGTGATCTCGCTGGGCGGCATCGTGGCTTCCCGCAGCGTCCGGATGGCCGGTGATATGTTCGACCAGGCCATCATCGCGTTCATCAAGCGGAAGTACAACCTGCTCATCGGTGAGCGTACCGCGGAGCAGATCAAGATCGAGATCGGTTCCGCCTACCCCATGGACCCCGAGATGACCATGGAGATCAAGGGCCGCAATCTGGTGGACGGCCTGCCCAAGAACATCGTGGTCCACTCCGAGGATGTGCGTGAGGCCCTGCTGGAGTGCCTGGTCAAGATCACCAGCGCCATCAAGGAGACGCTGGAGCGCACCCCGCCGGAACTGAGTGCCGATATCATCGACCACGGCATCACCCTGACGGGCGGCGGCGCTCTGCTGCGCGGCCTGGACCAGCTGATCCAGAGTGAGACGGGCATTGACGTCCATGTGGCGGAAGACCCGCTGGACTGCGTGGCCAAGGGCGCCGGCGCGGTGCTCGACCATGTGGATGTCCTGCACGATGTGCTGGATACCGACGGCGCACACATGTGATAAAGCGCGCGGATGGCTCCGGCTGTCCGCGCTTTTTTGCAATCGGAGGAAGCTCCCTTGAAAGATTTTTTCGATACCTGGAAATTTAAGATCCTCGTGGGCATTGCGGTGTTTCTGGCGGCCATCATGGCCTATGCCGGTGCCAATGGCCGCCTGACGGCCGCCCCGCAGGAGATTTTGAGCGTGGCGGTGGCCCCGTTCCAGCGGGCGGCGGCGGCGGTGAGCAATGGCGTTTCCTCCCTGTGGGAGAAGTACACCAACATCGACGCCATTCTGGAAGAGAACGAGAAGCTCACCACGGAAAACGCCGAGCTGCGCGGCCAGATGGTGGATTACGACAAGCTCAAGGCTGAAAACGAGGCCTACAAGGCCCTGACCAACATTCAGGAGCAGCACCCGGAGATGAGCTATGTTTCGTCGTTCGTCATCGGGCGGGATCCGCTGGATTCGTTCTACGGCTTCACGCTGGATCAGGGCAGCCTGGACGGGGTGGAGGCCAACGACGCCATCACCAGCGACGAGGGCTACCTGCTGGGCGTGGTGACGGAAGTAGACCTGACCAGCTGTAAAGTCATGACGATTTTGCACCCCAGCTTCAACGCGGCGGGCGTGGTGTCCCGCACCCGGGACAACGGCATCATCACGGGCAGCGCGGATTACGCCGCCGAGGGCCTGTGCATCCTCTCCAACCTCTCCCGCAGTACCCTGACCAAGGCCAACGATCAGGTCATCACCACCGGTTTGGGCGGCGTGTTCCCGCCGGATGTGCTGGTGGGCGTGGTGCAGGAGCTGGTGCCGGAAGCCAGCGGCAAATCCACCATCGCGGTGCTCAAGCCCGGCGCGGACCCCCGTACCGTCAAGCATGTGTTTATCATTACCAATTACTGATAGGAGGAGCCTGTCTATGGAATCACGCCGCAAGCGCAAAAGCAGCCAGATCTTCAAATGGGTCTGCTATACGCTGCTGATGCTGCTGTGTACGGTTTTGCAGACCATGCCCGGGCTGTTTCAGCTGGGGGCGGCAAAGCCGCTCTACCTGCTGCCGCTGGCACTGGCGGTCTCCGTGTTTGAGGGGGAGTTTGCCGGGGCTATTTTCGGCGCGGTCTGCGGCCTGATGTGGGACTACACAGCGGGCCGAACCGTGGGGATGCTGGCACTGGAGCTGATGATCCTCAGCTTTGCCGTCTCCGCCGTGGTGCAGCTCTACCTCAAGGACACCGCCCAGAACTTTTTGCTCATCGCGGCGGGGTGCGCGGTGCTGGTGCTGGCCTGCGACTGGCTGTTCTTCTATTACATGCCGGGCTACAGCGGGGCGTGGAACCGCTTTTTGTGGTTCGTGCTCCCCAGCGCGGTGCTGAGCATCCCGGTCAGCCTGCCCATCTATTGGGCGGCGCGGAAGATCAGCATTGAATTCAAGATCGACAACGGCGTGGTCTGAGTGCTGCGGCTCCGCAGCCTGCCCCGCCGGGAGGAAACCAGATGAATTTGGACGAACACAAGACCGTTATGCGCCGGATGCGGCTGCTCATCGCCTTTGCGGCGGTCATCGTGGGGCTGTATGTGTTCCGGCTGATCTTTCTGCAGCTGGTCAACGGCGACAGCTTCAAAGCCCGCGCCACCAACACCACGGACTATCATTTTACGGTCACGGCGGCCCGCGGCGACATCGTGGACAGCGAGGGGAAACGGATCGCGGCCAGCACGACCAGCTACAATGTGGTGCTCAGCAAGCTGCTGATGGGCGGCGAGGATCTGGACGCCATGCTGCAGCGGATCGTGGAGCTGCTGGAGCAGAACGGCGAGAGCTGGAACGACTCCCTCCTCATCAGCGAGCCGGATGCCAACGGCCACTATACGTTTACGGCTGCGGAGGACAGCACCAGCGACCAGAAGAGCCTTGCCAACATGAAAGAGGGCCTGGGCCTGCAGCAGTACGCCACTGCCGATGACGTGATGGAAAAACTGGTGGAGGACTATGACCTCAGCGCCTACTCCCTCCACTGGCAGCGGGTGCTGGGCGGCATCCATTATGAGATGCAGCAGCAGGCGTTCTCCAACGTCAACAACTTTGTCATGGCCGAAAACGTCAGCGATGTGACCGTGGCCACCATCAAGGAAAACAGCCTCTCTTTGCCCGGCGTGGAGATCGTGGAGACCTCCACCCGCAGCTATGAGCAGAGCACGGTGCTGCCCCATGTGCTGGGCCGGGTGGGCAAGATCACGGCGGAAAAGTGGAAAGTGACCGATGAAAACGGCCAGACCACCTATCCGCTGCGGGATAAAGGCTACAATATGAACGATGTCATCGGCATCTCGGGCCTGGAATCGGCCTATGAGGACGAGCTGCGGGGCAAGGATGGTGTGGAGACCATCACCCGCAACTCGGATGGCGTCATCGTCAGCACAGCCATGACCACGGTGCCGGAGCCGGGCCACACCGTCCAGCTCACCGTCAACAGCGATTTCCAGAAAGCGGTGGAGCAGGCGCTGGGCAAAAACATTGATATGATCAGCCGGGCCTACGGCACCGATGGTGCCCGGGCCAATGCAGGCGCCGTGGTGGTGCTGGATGTCAAGGACGGCAGCGTGCTGGCCTCCGCCAACTACCCCAGCTTTGACCAGAACCTCTACGCCACCCAGTACAGCGAGTACAGCGCCGACCCCGGAATGCCGCTGTTCAACCGGGCGCTGCAGGGCCTGTACACCCCGGGCTCGACCTATAAGCCCTCGGTGGCCGTTGCCGCGCTGGACACCGGCGTCATCAACCGGTATTCCACGGTATACTGCAACGGCGTGTACAACTACTTCCAGGATTACCACCCCAAGTGCACCCGCCACGGCCACTCGGGCAACATCGATGTCATCACGGCCATCAAATGGAGCTGCAACATCTTCTTCTACGATGTGGGCCGCCGGGTGACCAGTGACGTCTACGACGCTTATGCCTATAAGCTGGGCCTGGGCCAGCGCACGGGCGTGGAGGTCAGCGAGGCACTGGGCCGCCTGACCACGAAAAACGACTCCAACTACACGGCCTCGCTGGAAGTGCAGGCCGCCATCGGCCAGGGCAACACGGTCATCACGCCGGTACAGCTGGCTACCTATGCGGGCACCATCGCCAACCGGGGCACCCGCTACCGTACCCACTTTGTCAAGTCCATCCTGGACACCAACACGGGCAAAGTCCTGCAGGAGACCCAGCCGGAGATCATGGATGTCATCGAAGACCGGGGCGATACCTTTGACCTGGTGCAGCAGGGCATGATGGGCGTGGCCCAGACCATCCCGGCACTGGCAAGCTATCCCTACACCATCGCCTGCAAAACGGGCAGTCCCCAGCGCAGTGAGAGCTACTACGCCGGCAGCACCCGCAAGCATTACACCAACGCGACGATGATCGCCTATGGCCCGGTGGAAGACCCGCAGATCGCCATTGGCATCGTGGTGGAATACGGCGGTGCCGGTGCCCGTACCGGCCAGCTGGTGGCGGATATTTTTGACGCCTACTTCGCCATGCAGAACGGCACCCTGACGGTGGACGAATCCGAGACCGCCGACCCGAAGACAGAGGCTGTGGACGGCGACGCCGCAGCCGATGAGACGGACACGGCAGGGGAGACGGCTCCCGCGCCGGAACCCGCGGCGGCTCCGGCGGCATAAGGCGCTGTCATGCGGATTTGGTGGAAAAACCAGAAAAACCAGCGGAAATGCCCAAAAAACAGTTGTAAAATGACGGAAACTGTGATAATATGATATATGCAATACAATGCCCTAGAGAGAAAATAGAGCCGGGCGAGGTAAAAGGAGAGGTTGACCGATGACGATTGCACTGATTGCGCATGACTCCAAAAAGGAGCTGATGGTTCAGTTCTGTACGGCGTACTGCCGGATTTTGAGCCAGCATAAATTGGTGGCCACCGGGACGACTGGCAAGATGATCGCAGAGGCCACGGGCCTGCAGGTGCAGCGTTTCCTGGCAGGAGTTCAGGGCGGTGACCAGCAGATCGCGTCCCGCATTGCCTGCAATGAGGTGGACCTGCTGCTGTTCTTCCGCGACCCCATCAATGCAAAGCCCAGCGAGCCCAATGAGATGACCCTGCTGCGCCTGTGCGATGTGCACAACATCCCCATGGCCACCAACATCGCCACCGCTGAGGTGCTCATCCACGGCCTGGAGCGCGGCGACCTGGATTGGCGTGATATCGTCCACCCGCAGCAGTCCGTGTGATCATTCGATCAATAAAAAAGCAAAGGCTCTGGATCGCAAGACCCAGAGCCTTTTTGTGTGCGTCAAACGTTAAAATCCGCGGCCATCTCCTGCACATCCTCCGGGGTGAAGGACCCCAGCGGCAAGATGAGCCGGGCCAGGATATCCTGCGGCAGGGCGGCAAGAGCATCGCTCTCGTCCTGGGCAGGGTCTTCCGGCGGGTAGATATGGCTGATGCCGTCGGCCCCGGTCTCCACCTGGGCAAAGTGCCCGGTGGCGATGTACTGGATGCCCAGTTTGTCTGCCGCCGTCAGCAGGGCAGAGAGGCGGGCATCCACAGGGGTAGCTCCCTGTGCGGCCAGCGCCTCGGCGTTGAGGGTGGCACACTCGATGCCAAGGGCCTTTGCGGCCTCTTTTGCGGACTGCACCAGAGGCTCTTCTTCGGCAGAGAGCTTCACGACGGCACCCGCTACCGCAAAGCCCTGCTGCTGCAAAATACGGACGGCTACTTTGGCTGCCGTGCCGCCGCCCAGGCCTACCAGCACTTTGTCCTGCTGCTCGTAGGTATCAAACCCGCTGCCGGGCAAAAAAGTGTCGCTCATCGTCCCTGCCTCCCGCCATGTGCCTGGCTCTGTGCCACGGCCAGCTGGTCGCAGCGCTCGTTTTCCGGGTGGCCTGCGTGGCCCTTGACCCAGACGTATGTGAGTTTGTGCCGTGCTTCCTGCTCCAGTGCCTGCTCCCAGAGGTCCGGGTTCAGGGCAGGGGAGCCATCGGATTTTTTCCAGCCCCGGCGCTTCCAGCCCTTGGCCCAGCCTTTTTCCAGCCCGTTGATGACATACTGGCTGTCGGAGCACAGGCGCACTTCGCACGGCTCCTTGAGCTGGCGCAGGGCCTCGATAAAGGCCGTCAGCTCCATCCGGTTGTTGGTGGTGCTGGCGTCGCCGCCGCTGAGCTCTTTTTCGTACACTTTGCCATTGAACCGATACCGCAGCACCGCGCCCCAGCCGCCGGGGCCGGGGTTGCCGCTGCACGCGCCGTCGGTGTAAATTTCAACCTGTTTCATGCGTTTCTCCCGGTGTGTAAATTTTTACTGCTTCTATTTAGAGCCATTTTACACGTTCTGTCAAGAGGAAAGTGCATAGAGCCCGCCCGGCCTGCCAAACCTTGGAATTGACAAAAACGCTGAGAAATACTATACTGATGGCAACGAAATGCGTATAGGGGTGCGCTGTAAGTGCGCGCTCACAGCGTTCCCGGATAAGTGCCGCGGTCGCATCGAACAGATGGACTGGAAAGGCAGAGAGCTTGTTTCGGAACCACCAGCAGGCTTTAAAAAAGGCGCTGACAGGATAAATTCTATACGGATGCATCCAACGGAAGCAGATGCTTATTTTATGCTTCCCTGTGCAGAAAAGACGGCCGCTCCCGGGTGGGGGTGGGCCGTGTTCTGCGATTTGTTTTTTGGAGGTACGAATGGCACAGGTTAAAGAACAGAACCCCGCGCCCGCCCAGAACCGGGCCAGTGACAACAGCGGCGAGAAGCGCCCCCGCACCCGCCGCCCCTATTATTCGCGGCGTCCCCGCCGCCCGCAGCAGCCCAAGGAGGCCGCTGTGCCCATCCACATCTATCCGCTGGGCGGCCTGGGGGAAGTGGGCAAGAACATGACCGTGTACGAGTGCTGCGGCGATATGATCATTGTGGACTGCGGCCTCGTCTTCCCGGACAGTGATATGTTCGGCGTGGACATGGTCATCCCCGATTTCACGTTCGTGGTACAGAATAAGGATAAGATCAAGGGCCTGCTCATCACCCACGGCCATGAGGACCACATCGGCAGCATCCCGTATCTGCTGCAGAAATTTGATCTGCCCATCTACGGCACCCGCCTGACCTGCGGCCTCATCAAGAACAAGCTGGAGGAGTTCGGCCTGGCCGGCAAGACCAAGTTTGTGGAGATCGTGCCCAAGCAGAAGATCAAGCTGGGCTGCTTCACGGTGGAGCCCATCCATGTCAACCACTCCATCCCGGACTCGGTGGCCTTTGCCATCGACAGCCCGGCGGGCACCATCATCCAGACGGGCGACTTCAAGATCGATTACACCCCGCTGGCCTGCGGCCCCACCGACCTGACCACCCTCTCCGAGTACGGCCAGAAAGGCGTGCTGGCCCTGCTGAGCGATTCCACCAACGCGGAGCGCCCGGGCTTTACGGCCACGGAGCAGAAAGTGGCGGCGGGTGTGCGCAGTCTGTTTGCCCGCGCCCAGAACAAGCGCATCATCATTGCGACGTTCGCCTCCAACATTTACCGCGTGCAGCAGATCATTGATCTGGCTGTGGAGGATGGCCGCAAGGTGGCGTTCAGCGGCCGCAGCATGGTCAACAACACGGCCATGGCCCAGGAGCTGGGCTATATGCACATCCCGGAGGGGACTCTCATCAGCGTGGATGAGCTCAACCAGTACCCGCCGGAGCAGGTGGTGCTGGTGACCACGGGCAGCCAGGGCGAGCCCCTGAGCGCCCTCTCCCGCATGGCCTCCTGCAGCCACCGTCAGGTGCGGGTGGGCCCCGGCGATTTCATCATCATCTCGGCCAAGCCCATCCCCGGCAACGAGAAGAGCGTGACTAAGATCGTCAACGGCCTGCTGCTGCTGGGCGCGGAGGTCATCTACGAGGGCATGTACGATGTCCACGTTTCCGGCCACGCCTGCCAGGAGGAGCAGAAGCTGATGCTCACCCTGACCAAACCCAAGTATTTCCTGCCCGTGCACGGCGAGTACAAGCAGCTCAAAAAGCACGCCATGACCGCCGCCAGCCTGGGCATCCCCACCAGCAACATCCTGATCGCGGAGAACGGCTCCAACGTCATCCTCAGCCGGGATGAGATCAAGCTGGGCGAGCCTGTCACCGCCGGTGCCGTCATGGTGGACGGCCTGGGCGTGGGTGACGTGGGCAATGTGGTCCTGCGGGACCGCAAGCACCTCTCCGAGGACGGCCTCGTCATCATCGTGGCCACTGTGGACAGCAAGACCGGCCAGGTACTGGCTGGCCCCGACCTCGTCAGCCGCGGCTTTGTCTATGTGCGGGAGAACGAGAGCCTGATGGACGGTGCCCAGAGCATTGTGGAATCGGCGCTGGACCGCTGCGTGGAAGAGCATGTGCGGGATTGGAACAGCGTCAAGACCCGTGTGCGCGAGGCACTGAGCAGCTATATCTACCGCCGTACCAAGCGCAGCCCCATGATCCTCCCCATTCTGATGGAGGTCTGATCGACCGGGCCCTGCTGTGCAGGAGCAGGCCCGCCAGGAGGCATATGATCTGATGAAACAAAAACCAAGATGGACTTTGGAGATGCTCACCGCCTGTCTGGCGATTCTGTGTGTCCTGCTGATGCTGGTATTGCTGGTGCAGCGCCCAGCCATCTGGCCGGTACTGGTGGTGCTGGCAGCGGCCTGGTGCATTGGCATGGGCCTGTTCCGCTACCGCCTCCGCAGCCAGCTGGCACGCTGGGTCTGTGGCGGCGACTTTACAAAATCGAAAACAAAATTCAGCCTGGAACCCCTCTCCCAGCCGGTGGTCCTCCTCTCGGGGGAAACCGTGCTCTGGTACAATGACCAGTTCCGCCAGCGGATGCTGGGCGGGCAGGACCTGCTGGTGAGCCGGGTGCAGAAAGTCATCCCCGGGCTGGATCTACAGCAGGCCCGCACCCAGGAGGGCCAGCAGCTGACCCTGGCCGATGGCGTGTGGTCTGCCCACAGCTCCACCGTGCCCGGCGATGCGGAAACGATGACGCTGGTGGTCTTCAATGAGGAGACCGCCCTGCGCCGGGTGGAGGCGGAGTATAAAGCCAGCCGCCCGGGTTACCTCGTCTTTCTGGTGGATGGCTATGACGATGTGTTCAGCGACATGCTGGACAGCGAGCGCGCCCGCCTGCTGGAGGGCATCAACCGGGTGCTGGAAGAGATGATCGGCCGGGGCACGGGCTTTTTGCGCCGGGTGGCCAGCGGCCGCTACATCGCAGTGGTGGAGGAGCGCCAGCTGGAGCAGTTTGCCAAGCGGGGCTACGACGTGCTGGATAAAATCCGCGCCCTTGACCCCAGCGTGAACCTGTCCCTCTCCATCGGCATTGGCCGCGGGGCCAAGACCCTGCGGGAGGCCCAGGACATGGCTGTGCAGGCACTGGATATGGCCCAGGGCCGCGGCGGCGACCAGGCCGCCGAGATGACGCCGGACGGCTTTACGTTCTACGGCGGCGTCAGCCATGGCGTGGAAAAGCGCAGCAAGGTGCGCAGCCGCATTGTGGCCGACCAGCTGGTCAAGCTCATCAAGGAGGCGGACCATGTGGTCATCATGGGCCACCGGATGAGTGACCTGGACGCCATCGGTTCTGCCGAGGGTGTGCTCCGCATCTGCAAAATTTGTGATGTGCCGGCCGTTATCGCGGTCCGCCGGGATGCCACGCTGGCGTCCAGCCTGATCAATGCTCTCGTTGCCGCCGGGCAGGAGGACGATTTCATCGACCCCAAAGGTGCACTGCCCATCATCTCCAAGCGGACGCTGTGCATCGTGGTGGATACATACCAGGTCAATCTGGTAGAGAGCAAAGAAATTCTCGAAAAATGCGGCAAGGTGGCCGTCATCGACCACCACCGCAAGGGCGTGGGCTTTATTGAGAACCCGGCCCTTGTCTGCCACGAGCCCTACTCCTCCTCTGCCAGTGAGCTGGTCACGGAGCTTTTGCAGTATGTGGGCGAGCGGGATGACAAGCCCAACCGGGTGGAAGCTGAGGGCCTGCTGGCCGGCATCATGCTGGATACGAGAGACTTTACCCTCCACACCGGCGTGCGGACCTTTGAGGCCGCGGCCGCCCTCCGCCGCTATGGCGCGGAGACCGAGCGGGTGCGCCAGCTGTTTGATGTGACCATGGTGGAGTACAACGCCAAGGCCGACCTTGTGGAGGCGGCCCAGATGTACAAAAACTGTGCCGTCTCGGTGAGCGGGGAAGTACCCCCGGAGGCCAGGGTAGCCATTGCGCAGGCCGCCAACGACCTGCTGACCATCCAGAACGTGGAGGCCAGCTTTGTGGCGGTGCAGGTGGGCACGGGTGTGAACATCTCGGCCCGGAGCCTGGGCGCGGTCAACGTGCAGGTCATCATGGAGTCTCTGGGCGGCGGCGGCCACCAGACCATGGCGGCGGCACAGCTCAAGCATATCACCCCGGAGGCGGCCCGGGCACGCATCCAGACCGCCATCGACCAATACCGCGAATCCCAGAAGAAGACTTCTTCCGAGGCGAACGCGGAACCAAAGAAAAAGGATAACAAGCCATGAAGCAGTATGATTATCTCATCGTGGGCGCGGGCCTGTACGGCGCGGTGTTTGCCCATGAGGCCAAAAAGGCAGGCAAGCGCTGCCTCGTCATTGATAAGCGGGACCACATTGCGGGCAACATCTACACCGAGAGCGTGGAGGGCATCCATGTCCACCGCTACGGTGCCCATATTTTCCACACCAACAACAAGGCTGTGTGGCAGTATGTGAACCAGTTTGCAGAGTTCAACCGCTATACCAACAGCCCGGTGGCCAACTACCACGGCGAGATCTACAACCTGCCGTTCAACATGAACACGTTCAATAAGATGTGGGGCGTGGTGACTCCCGCCGAGGCAAAAGCAAAGATCGAGCAGCAGCGGGCCGAGGCAGGCATCACCGAGCCGAAGAACCTCGAGGAACAGGCCATCAGTCTGGTAGGCACCGATATCTACGAGAAGCTCATCAAGGGCTACACTGGCAAACAGTGGGGCCGCCCCTGCACCGAGCTGCCCGCGTTCATCATCAAGCGGCTGCCCGTCCGTTTTACCTACGATGACAACTATTTTAATGCCCTGTATCAGGGGATCCCCAACGGCGGCTACACGGCCATGGTGGAGAAGATGCTGGACGGCGTGGAGATTGAGCTGGGTGTGGATTACCTGGCCCGCAGGGCGGAGCTGGACAAGCTGGCGGATAAGATCGTCTACACTGGCCCGGTGGACGCCTACTTTGATTACAAGCTGGGTGCTTTGCAGTACCGCAGCGTCCGCTTTGAGACGGAGGTGCTGGACACCGACAACTATCAGGGCAACGCCGTGGTGAACTACACCGACGCCGAGACACCCTACACCCGCATCATTGAGCACAAGCACTTTGAGTTTGGCACCCAGCCCAAGACCGTTATCAGCCGGGAGTACAGTGCTGAGTGGAAAAAGGGCGACGAGCCGTATTACCCCGTCAATGATGAGAAGAACGGCGCTTTGTATGCTGCCTACAAGCAGCTGGCCGACGCGGAGCCGGGGGTCATCTTCGGCGGCCGCCTGGGCGAGTACAAATACTACGATATGGACAAGGTCATTGAGGTGGCACTGAGCGTCGCGGAGAAAGAGCTTGCCGAATAATTGCAATTGCGGTATACTAGAGCTACAAAACTGCACCGGTTCTCCGGTGAGAAGTGAGGGATAACATCATGAAAGTGATTCTGAAGCAGGACGTCAAGGGCATTGGCAAAAAAGACGAGATCCATGAGGTCTCCGACGGCTACGCCCGCAACTTTCTGTTCCCGCGCAAGCTGGCCGCTGTGGCCGACGCCAGCGCGGTGAATATTGCCCGCGGCAAGGAAGAGGCTGCGGACTTCCATGAGGCAGAGAACGTGGCCGCTGCTCAGGCAGTGGCTGCGAAGATCAACGGCAAGACCGTGACGATCAAGGCCAAGGGCGGCGCTTCCGGCCGCCTGCACGGCAAGGTCACCGGCAAAGAAGTGGCGGCAGCCCTCTCCGAACTGGCTGGCACCGCCATTGATAAAAAGAAGATCGAGCTGGAAACCAAGGACATCAAGGACGCGGGCGTTTTCAACGCCAAAGTCCGCCTGCATGTCGGTGTGGTGGCTTCGTTCAAAATTCAAGTGGAAGTGGAGCAGGCCTGATCTGAAAAAGCCTGTCTGCGCCCCCTCACGGCAGGGGGCGCTTTTTGTAGTATGAGACCCAGAGGAAACGATCATGCCGAACGAACGACATTACTCCAATGAACTGAATCTGGAAAGCGTGGGCATCAATCTGCCCTACAACATGCAGGCCGAGCAGAGCGTGCTGGGCGCGGTGCTGCTCAAGCCGGAGACACTGACCGACCTGGTTGAGATCCTCCGGCCTGAGATGTTCTACACCCGGCAGAACGCCCAAATTTATTCGGAAATGCTGCGGCTGTTCACCAGCGACCAGACCATTGATTTCGTCACCCTGCTGGACGCGGTCATCTCAGACGGCGTGTTTCCCAGCGCGGACGAGGCGAAAGTCTACCTGACCGGTCTGGCCGAGACGGTGCCCAGCATCTCCAACGTGAAAGCCTACGCCCAGATCGTGCAGGAAAAATATCTGGTCCGCCAGCTCATGGGTGTGGCGAAAGATATCTTGCAGGATGCGGGCGACGAGCCGGACGCGGACCTGCTGCTGGAAAACGCCGAGCAGCGCATTTATGAGATCCGCTCCGGGCGGGATTCCAGCGCCCTGACGCCCCTTTCTTCCAGCATGGTGGAAACGCTGACCAATCTGCAGAAGATCAGCGGCCCGGATGCCGATAAGTACAAGGGCATCCCGACAGGCTTCCGCCTGCTGGACACCGTGCTCACCGGCCTTGGCCGCGGCGACCTGATTATTCTGGCTGCCCGCCCCGGTATGGGCAAGACCAGTTTTGCGCTGAACATTGCCACCCGTGTAGCCATGCAGCAGAAAGTACCGGTGGCCATCTTCAGCCTCGAAATGACCAAGGAGCAGCTGACCAACCGGATCCTCTCGGCGGAGGCCGGCATCGACAGCCAGGCGTTCCGCACCGGTGCCCTCCGGGCGGAGGACTGGGAGTACCTGGCCCTTGCCACCGAGAAGCTCCATGACGCGCCCATTTATATGGATGACACCTCGGGCATCACCATCACCGAGATGAAAGCCAAGATCCGCCGGGTGAACCAGGACCCCAGCCGCCCCAATGTGGGCCTCATCGTCATTGACTATCTGCAGCTGATGACCACGGGCCAGCGCACCGAGAACCGTGTACAGGAGATCAGCTCCATCACCCGAAACCTCAAGATCATGGCCAAAGAGATGAATGTGCCCATCATTGCGCTGAGCCAGCTGTCCCGTGCGGTGGAAAAGCAGGGCAACAACTCCTCCCACCGCCCCCAGCTGTCCGATCTGCGTGATTCCGGTTCCATCGAGCAGGACGCCGACTGCGTGCTGTTCCTCTACCGTGATTCCTATTACGCCAGCCAGAACCCGGACGGTGCCGAGGTGGACGCCGACACGGCCGAGTGCATCGTGGCCAAAAACCGCCACGGTGAGACCAGTACCGTGCCACTGGGCTGGGATGGTGCCCACACCCGCTTTATGGATGTGGACTTCAAACGCTGATGAAACACGACGATTTTTCCGGCATTTTGCAGCGTGTCCGCGCGTTTTGCGAGGCTGAGGCGCTGCTGACGCCGTTGGCAGCCGGAAAGCCGCTGCACTTGGCCGCGGCGGTGTCCGGCGGGGCCGACAGCATGGCCCTGCTGCACCTGCTGCTGGCCTTACAGGCAGAGTCCGGCTTTGTGCTGAGTGTTTGCCATGTCAACCACGGCCTGCGGGGGGAGACGGCCGACCGGGACGAAGCTTTTGTGCGGGAGGCCTGCGCGGAGCTGGGCCTGCCGCTGCGGGTCTTCCGCCCGGCGGAGGTTGGCTTTACGGTGCCGCCCCATGCCGGGGAGGATTGGGCCCGCCGCCTCCGCTACGCCTGTTTTGAACAGCTGCGGCAGGAGGGGATAGACTGCATTGCGACGGCCCATACTGCAAGTGACCAGGCAGAGACGCTGCTGTTCCGGCTGGCCCGGGGCACCGGGCTGCACGGGGCAGGGGGCATCCGCCCCAAACGCCCCGGCTACTGCCGCCCTCTGCTGGGCCTGACCCGGGCAGAGACGGAGGCTGTCTGCACGGCCTGCGGGCAGCGCTGGGTGACGGACGAGACGAACACGGGGGACGACTACGCCCGCAACCGCCTGCGCCACGCCGCCCTCCCGGCTCTTGGCTCGGTCAACGAGGCAGCGGAGGAAAATCTGGCCCGCTTTTGCGAGAAAGCCGCCCGGGCAGACGCCTATTTTGCCCGGCAGGCGGCGACACTGCTGGAAGAGGCCGGGCAGCGGCTGCCCCCAAAGCTCCCCGCCGGGGCGCGGTACGCGCGGGAGGCCGGGGAGGGCGTCTGGGCGCTGGAGCCATTGCAAAAGGCCGACCCGCTCATCCTGGAAACCGCCCTCCACAGCCTGACGGCCCCGGTGCGGGACGCCGAGGAAAAATACATCCGCCTGCTGGCAGCGCTGGTGCGGCGCGGCAGCGGGGCGGTGCAGCTGACCGGAGAGATCCGGTTCCGCGCCGGGGAGGGGACATTCTGGCGGGAAAAAACGCCGGATGCCTGCCCGGAGAACACCGGATTTTATGAGCCGTTTTTCCCCACGGATGGGGCCGAATATCCCCTGCCCGGAGGCCAAAAGCTGAAAATCCGGGTGGTTCCGGCCCCATTTGAAGAAAAAATACAGGGTGTTCATAAAAAAGACTTAAAAAATCAAGCGGATTATGCTAAAATAACTACGTTGTATCCTGCTCTTGTTCTGCGCTGCCGTCAGCCGGGAGACCGTTTCCACCCGGCAGGCCGGGGTGTGGGCAAGGAGCTGCGCAAATGGATGAACGAGGCGGGGATCCCGCCCCGGCAGCGGGCTGGCCTGCCGCTTCTGGCAGCAGGCAGCGAGGTGCTTTGGGTCCACGGCACAGGCTTTGCCGCTGGCCTTGCCCCGGATACGGGCAGCACGCTGGTTTTGCAATTGGAACTGCAAACAATGGAGGAAGTAGAATCATGAGTATGCATGACGATATCAAGAACGTTCTGGTTTCCGAAGAAGAGCTCAAGGCCAAGGTGCGGGAGCTGGGCGCACAGATCAGCAGGGACTATGAGGGCAAAAACCTTGTTCTCGTTTCCATCCTGAAAGGCTCCGTGGTCTTTATGGCCGACCTGATGCGGGCGGTGAGCATCCCCTGCAGCATTGATTTCATGGTCGTGTCCAGCTACGGCGGCAGCAACACCAGCAGCAGCGGCCTGGTCAAGATCATCAAAGACCTGGACGGCGACCTGTCCGGCAAGGACGTGCTGATCGTGGAGGACATTCTGGACACGGGCATCACCCTCTCCAACCTGGTGCCCATGCTCAAGATGCGCCACCCCAATTCCGTGAAGATCTGCACCATCCTGGACAAACCCAGCCGCCGCAAGGCTGACATCAAGCCGGATTACGAGGGCTTCCAGGTGCCGGATGAGTTCGTGGTGGGCTATGGCCTGGATTACGACGAAAAATACCGCAACCTGCCGTATATCGGCATCCTCAAACCCTGCGTTTACGAGAAATAAAAACATTACCAGAACTGGAGTTGATCATTCTTGCAACCAAAAAGACCTCGTATTAACCCGCTGATCTTTGCGCTGGCATTGGCAGCGGTGCTGATGATCTGGTCGGTGTTCACCAGCGGCACTGGTATGTCCGGCGGCTCTACCATGAGCTACTCGACCGTGGTGCACTACTTTGAGCACAATCAGGTCACCAAATTCACCCTGGACCGCAACACCAGCGTCATTACCCTGACGCTGAAAGAGGGCGACCTCGACCTGCCGCAGGCTACAGCTGCCTCCACGGCAGATTCCGCCGGCGGCCTGCTGTCCGGGATGCTGTCGTCTTCGTCGGCGGATTCCACGGCCGCGGAGAAGAACTCGGACGGTACCGTGACGGTCCGCTACAAGCTGCCCTATGCCTACGTTTTCATTGAGAACGTGCAGAGTTATATTGATTCTTATGACGCGGCCAACCCCACGGCTCCCATGGAGTACGATTACACCTCCCTCAAGGAGACCATCCCCTGGATGGAGATCCTGTTCTATCTGGGGATGCTGGGCTGCACCGGTTTCCTGCTCTTCTCCATGATGCGCGGCGGCGGTGCCGGCGGCGGCATCATGAACGTGGGCAAAGCCAAGGTCAAGGACGAGCGGGAAAACAAAAAGACCGCTACCTTTGCCGATGTGGCGGGCGAAGACGAGGAGAAAGAAGAGCTCAAAGAGGTGGTCGAATTCCTCAAGAGCCCGGATAAATTCAACTCGCTGGGTGCCCGCATCCCCCACGGCGTGCTGCTGGTGGGCCCTCCGGGTACCGGTAAGACCCTGCTGGCCCGCGCCTGTGCCGGTGAGGCCGGCGTGCCGTTCTACTCCATCTCCGGCTCGGATTTTGTGGAGATGTACGTCGGTGTCGGTGCTTCCCGTGTGCGAGACCTGTTTGACAAGGCCAAGAAGACCATGCCCTGCATCATCTTTATTGATGAGATCGATGCGGTGGGCCGTCAGCGTGGTGCCGGCCTCGGCGGCGGCCACGACGAGCGCGAGCAGACCCTGAACCAGCTGCTGGTGGAGATGGATGGCTTTGAGGCCAACGATGGCGTCATCGTCATGGCCGCTACCAACCGTGCTGATATTCTGGATAAGGCTCTGCTCCGTCCCGGCCGCTTTGACCGTCAGGTCTATGTGGGCCTGCCCGATGTCAAGGGCCGTGAGGAGATCCTGAAAGTCCACACCAAGAATAAGCCTCTGGCCCCGGATGTGTCCCTGAAAGTCATCGCGCAGCGCACCGCGGGTTTTGCGGGCGCTGACCTGGAAAACCTCGTCAACGAGGCTGCCCTGCTGGCTGCCCGCCGCAGCCGCAAGGCCATCACGATGGAGGACATCGAGGAAGCATCCATGAAAGTGATGGCCGGCCCGGAGAAGAAGAGCCGTGTCGTGACCCCCGAAGAGAAAAAGCTCACGGCCTACCACGAGGCAGGCCACGCGGTGGCGGGCTTCTACTGCAAGCACCACCCCCGTGTGCATGAGATCACCATTATCCCGCGCGGCCAGGCTGGCGGCTACACCATGTATCTGCCCGAGAAAGACCGCAGCTATGTGACCAAGGGCGAGATGTTTGAGGACATCGTTTCCAGCCTGGGCGGCCGTGTGGCCGAGCAGCTGATCTTGGAGGACATCTCCACGGGTGCTTCCAACGACCTGCAGCAGGCCACCAACATTGCCCGCCAGATGATCACCAAGTACGGCTTCTCCGAGCGGCTGGGCCCGGTGGTGTACGGTACCTCTCAGGAAGAGACGTTCCTGGGCCGCGACTTTGCACAGGGCAAGGGCTACAGTGAGACCACTGCTGCCGAGATCGACAGCGAGATGCGGGATATCATCGACGAGGCCTACGAGACCTGCCGCCGCACCCTGACGGAGCACGTCGACCAGCTGCATGCGCTGGCCAAGGCCCTGATGGAGCGCGAAAAGCTCAACGAGCAGGAGTTCAACACCGTGATGGCGGGCGGCACCCTGGCCCCCCGTGACGGCGAGGAACCCAAGGCGGAAGAGCCTGCCCAGCCGGCTCAGACCACGGTAGAACCGGCAGAGCCCGCCGAACCGGCAGAGCCCGCCGAGATGGCGGAACAGACCCGGCCCGTGGAGACTCCGGCAGAGGAGGCCCCGGCCCAGAAACCCGAAGAATAAACCCGGAAAGGGGAGAGTGTTGTGGAGGAAAATTTTGAACCGGTCGCACGGACACGCGCCAATTACTACACCCCGGGCAGCCCGGTGCAGTTTGTCTGCGTGGAGCTGCTCAAGGGCGAGATCAGCGGCGAGCACGCGGTCTGCCTGACCTTTAAGAATATTTCCAAGGTGACGCTGACAGCCCTGGAGATTCATTTCAAGTGCAAGGGCGTGGATGGCATCATCCTCTGCGAGGACGAGTTTGAGTATCGTGACATTGCCGTGAAGCCCGGCGAGAGCTTTGGCATGGACGATGCCGTGTTTGTGACCCAGAAAGCCATCACCAGTGTGGATGTTTCCCTCAAGAACGTCTACAACGGCAAGCGGGTGGTCCATCTGGACGCCATCAAGCGGGTGCGCCTGCCGGCCCCCCGCCGCCTGAGCCCCGAGCTGCAGAAAGCACTGGAGGCCCGGATGAACCGTCAGGGCCTGAAGTATATGCCCCAGGTATTTGAAAACGGCTGGTACTGCGCCTGTGGCGCGTTCCACCCGAAAGAAGAGGATACCGTATACTGCACCGAGTGCGGCTGTGACCGCATCCTGCTGCAGAACGCCCTGAACACCCTGCTCCAGCCGGAGCAGCCGGACCCCGTGCCCGCTGCCCAGCCGGAAGCACCGGTGCGGCCCGTTCAGCCTGCCGCGCAGGAAGAGCCCACCCGTATCATGAGCAGCGCGGCCCAGGAAGAGGCGACCCGGGTCATGCCTGCCCGCCCCCATGTGGAGCAGGCGGCCTCCTTTGCGCCGCCGCTGGAGCCGGTGGAAGCCGGAGAGCAGACACGCATCCTGGACGCACGGAACTACCAGCCTGCTGCCCGCGCGGCCCGGCCGGACGACGAGGGCACCCGTGTAATGCCCGCCGCCGTGCGGGACGCTGCCCCGGCACCGCAGCGCGCTCCGGAGCCGCAGCCCGTGGATGAGGAGGACTACGAGGAGGAAGCGGACTCCCGTGACAGCATCGCTGAGACCCTTATCCGCTGGGTGCCGCCCATCACGGCCATCATTTGCGCGGGCATTGCGCTGTGGGGCTTTGTGTATTATCAGTTTATCCTGTAAAACAGCAGCGGAGGAGGCGGTGAGCGTTTCCTCCGCTTTTTTTGTTGCAACTGCTATTGGCTCCCCTGCCAGGACAGACTCCCTCCGGCCGGAGGGAGATGTCGCGCCAGCGACAGAGGGAGGATCGCTGGACGCGCCAAAGCGCGGCCTGAGAGGTTTTATTTCAAATCGAGGAAGTGGCAATATGGTAGACGAGACGTTACAAGCGGCGTTTGAGATCAAGACGGCCTGCGATGAGATCAGCCGCAAGCTGCTGCGCTGGCACTGGGAGCAGAAGCCCGGGGCCCACAGCCTGGATGCCCTGCTCAAGCACCTGGCCCAGCGCCAGAAAGAAAGCCCGGATTACTACGACCGAATGCCGGACCTGAGCGGAAAGACCAGCTGGCAGCAGCTGGATACCACCCTGTGTATGCGGGTGCTGCTGGACCCGGAAAAAGACGCGGCCAAGCCTCTGGACCTGCTGGGCAATACGCCGCACCCCTCGGCGGCCCGCCGGGCCTGCAACGCGGTGCGCACGGCCCGCAACGAAGCCGCCCACGCGGCGGACCGCACCGATGGCACCCAGGCGGCCATCCTCTTCAACGAGGCCATCGAGAGCCTGGAAGAGGGCTATGCGGGCACGGCGTTCAAGACCAGTGAGCTGGAGCAGTATTACCGGATGGCGGAGGATTTCCTCAGCCGCTGCGGGGCCAAAAAGCCGCTGGCCTCGGCCAAGGCAGAGGAAGAAGAGCCCCGTGCCAGCACGCGAAACCGGAATGGCACAAAGCCCCGCAGCCAGAGCCGCGGCAGCGGAAGTTCCCGCAGCGGAAATGCCCGCCGCACAAACAGCGGGCGGAGTGCGGGCCGGGGCAATGGTTCCCGCAGCCGCGGCAGCGGCCGCAAGAAGCAGCGCCGGGTGCACTACAGCCGCAAAATGGCCGTGGTGCTGGTGGCGGCGGTGGTACTGGGCCTGGTGGTCCGGGCTGTCAGTATGGGCCTGTTTGCAAAATAATGCAGGAAAAACAAAGAACCGAGAGGACTTTTCCGGATGGAGAAGCGCTCCCGGTTCTTTTTATGTGCCCGGGCCATACAATGGCATCAGAACCCAAAAGGGAGGGAGGATCACGGAAAGGACAGGGATTTTACCACTGTTTGGCGGGCTGGCGCTGTTTCTGTTTGGAATGGACCGGATGAGCGAGGCACTGCAGCAGGCAGCGGGGGAGCGGCTGCGGCGGGCATTGGCAGCCCTGACCCGCACCCCGCTGACCGGGGCGCTGGCCGGGATGGTGGTCACGGCAGTGATGCAAAGCAGCTCGGCCACCACGGTCATGGTCATTGGGTTTGTCAGCGCCGGGCTGCTGGAGCTGCCCCAGGCGGTGGCAGTCATCTTTGGGGCCAACATCGGCACCACGGTCACGGCCCAGCTGCTGGCATTCCGGGTGGAGGAACTGCTGGGGCTGGTGCTGTTCGGGGGCTTTTTTCTCTGTGCAGTGGCCCGGACAAAGCGGGGGCGGCAGATGGGGACGGCGGTGTTTTCATTCGGGCTGCTCTTTGCGGGGATGGAGCAGATCCAGAGCGTGGTGGAGCCGCTGGCCCTCCGCCCGGAGTTTGAGGCCTGGATGGCGCAGGTGCGGGAAAAGCCGCTCTGGGGTCTGCTGCTGGGGCTGGGGATGACGCTGGTGGTGCAGAGCAGCTCGGCGACCATCGGCGTGCTGCAGGGCGTGGCACGGCAGGCCGGGCCGGACGGGGTGCACAGCCTGCTGGGGCTGGCCGGGGCCGTTCCGGTATTGCTGGGGGATAACGTCGGCACGACCATTACGGCGATTTTAGCGGCGGCGGGCGGCACCCGGGACGCCAAACGGGCGGCGGCCGCCCATTGCTGCTTTAACCTCTCGGGGTCACTGGTCTGCCTGCTGGCCCTGCCGTGGTTCGTGCGGCTGGTGGAGCTGCTGCCGCCGGAGGGAGAAGAGCTGGAAATTATCGCGCGGCAGATCGCCAACGCACACACGTTGTTCAATGCCCTCTGTACCCTGATCTGGCTGCCGCTGACGCCTCTCATGGTCCGGCTGGTAACGACACTGGTGCCGGAAAAAAGAACAGAATAAGGTCAAAACCGTGGCCATGGCAACGGCGGGGGGTTGACAGATATGGTATACTGATGTTAACTTTCAAAAGGAGGGTCTATCATGATCCGGAAAATCATTCACATAGACGAAGAAAAATGCAATGGCTGTGGTGCCTGTGTCACCGCCTGCCACGAGGGAGCCATCGGCCTTGTCAACGGCAAAGCCAAGCTGCTGCGGGACGATTACTGCGACGGCTTTGGCGACTGCCTGCCTGGCTGCCCCACCGGTGCCATTACATTCACCGAGCGGGAGGCCGCTGCTTACGATGAGCAGGCTGTGCTGGAAAACAAGCAGAAAAAAGCAGCGGCTGCACAGGCAGCTCCTGCCCAGCCCGCAGCCTCGGCATTTCACGGCTGCCCGGGCAGCCGGATGCACCAGTTCCACCGGGAGGAGGCAGCGGCTCCTGCCGCGGCTGCTCCGGGAAGTCAGCCCTCACAGCTGGCCCAGTGGCCCTGCCAGATCAAGCTGGTGCCTGTGAACGCCCCCTACTTTGCAGGGGCCAAGCTTCTGGTGGCGGCAGACTGCACGGCGTATGCCTATGCCAATGTCCATCAGGAGTTCATGCGGGGCAAAGTGACGCTGATCGGCTGCCCCAAGCTGGACGATGTGGATTACAGCGAAAAGCTGACCCAGATCCTGCGCCAGAACGACATCAAGAGCGTGACCGTTCTGCGGATGGAAGTGCCCTGCTGCGGCGGGCTGGAGCGGGCTGTGGTCACGGCCCTGCAGAACAGCGGCAAAATGATCCCCTGGCAGGTGGTCACATTCTCGGTGGACGGCAAAATTCTGGACCGCTGAGAAGCGCGTGACCTGATCAAAAGAGAGGAACGAAGAAAAACGGCAGGTGCCCCCATTTAGAGGGGAACCTGCCGTTTTGGCGTGTGTGTTTATTGGATGGCGTTGAGAGTGCTCTGGACGAGCTGCGCGATCTGTTCCAACGTCTGCCGCAGCTGGACGAACGAGGCAATGTCGCTGTCCTGAATGAGATCTGTGGGGGCCGAGAGGCTGTTGACAACAGGGGCCACAGAGCCCGTGAGGGTCACAGAGACATCATGGGCGGGGATTTCCAGATGGATGTCCACCGGGATGCTGTCGTCAAAAAGAAGAGACTTGAGGGACAGGCCCAGCACCAGCGTGGGGGAGCCAACGCCCTCCGACGGAAACTGAAAATAAGTAAAGCCCTGGGGATCGTAGTCCGGGTGGACGATCCACTTGGGGTCCAGTTTCAGGGTGTAGCCGGACATGTCCTGCATGGCCACCTGAGAATCCGGGACGCCCAGCATCTGGGCCAGCTGCGCCTGCGAGACGTAATTGGGCAGCGACCACTCGGGGAAGAACGTCCCTACCAGCGGGTAGCTGGAAACGACGGAATCCCGCAGGGTCCGGTAAAGCTTCCCGGCATTGAACAGAGTCTGGTCTGCATCAATATAGACATCAGTGAAAAAGTTGTCGCCGCTGGTCTCGGTGGTGGCGGCATCGCGGGAGTAAAGATAAAGCTGCAGCTGGCCGGGGGAGTAGAGGCCGGTCATCCGGCCCTCTGTGGCCCCGGCCTGGTCCAGAATGGAGTAAAGGGCCGGGTGGGTGGTGCCGCCCTGGGAGGTGACAGCGTAAGTGAACTCGAAATCCGCGCCCTGCTGCAGGGCTTTCAGCTTGCGGTTTGCAAGGCTGTAAAGGACAAGAGCCGCCACGATGCAGACTGCCGCAAGGCAGAGCAGGAGAGTGACAACGGCACGGGAACGCTTTTTGCGGGAAGATGCCATAGAGAACGCCTCCTTTTATTGAGAATACGAACCAGAACTTAAAAATCGTGCAAGCTGCCGGGGATTTTGGATCAAAATAAATTTTTCGGGGTATTGCCGGGCAATTTGCCGGTATCCGGCAATCCGGGCAGGTGTGCGGCCCTGATATAAGACCCACCAGACGAATTCAGCGTCGATCTTTTCCATACAGCCGGGCGCGGAGGAATCCCGCACAGCGCCCCGGTTGGCCCACCACCGCCGGATGACCCGCCAGAGGCAAAGAAAGCGGTTGAATGCAAGGACGATGATCTGATCTGCCTCTTCCAGCCGCCGGGCATAACAGGTTTTGGTGTAGTTTCCGTCCATGACCCAGCTGCTGTGGGTGTCAAGAAACGAGGTGACCAGCTGCTCCTCCTCTCCCGGAACGCGCTCCACCCAGCCGGGCAGAAAGTGCACAGCGTCCAGATGCAGGACCGGAGCGTGATAAAAACTGCCCAGCTGTTTGGCAAGGGTGGATTTTCCGCTGCCGCTGAGGCCCAGAATCGCAATTTTCATAAAAAACCTCTTAATGGCAGGCTTTGACAAAAGCGTCAAACAGGGCCTGCTGGCGGGGGTCGGCCTCGCTGAGCCACTCCGGGTGCCACTGGACCCCGAGGCAAAACTTTGCGTCCGGCTTTTCCAGCGCCTCGATGAAACCGTCCTCGCTGAGGGCGGCAATTTCCAGCCCCGGAGCCACCCGGCTGGCTGCCTGATGGTGCTGGCTGTTGACCAGAACGGTGTCCTGCTTTAAGATCTCCGCCAGCAGGGTGCCCCGGCGGACGGTCACGGTGTGGAATTTAGCCCAGTGATCGTTGTGAGGCAGATGCTCCAGGGGCTTGATGTCCTGATACAGCTCCCCGCCGAGGAACGCGTTCAGCACCTGGATGCCCCGGCAGATGCCGAGGATGGGCTTGCCCGCCGCAAGGAATGCATGGAGCAGCTTGGGCTCAGCGGCATCCCGCAGGGGATTGGGCTCCCCGCAGGCCGGGATGCGCTCCTGCCCGAAGAGGCTGGGCTCAATGTCGCCGCCGCCGGGCAGCAGCAGGCCGGCACATTCCAGCGCCACGGCCACGGCCTTGTCCGGGTCGGCCAGCTCCACCCAGCGGACAGAAGCACCCGCCCGGGCCAGACTTTCCACATATTTGGATTGTGCGGTGGTCAGCTCCGGGTCGGCGCTCATCCGGGGCATGGCGATCATAATGGACATTTTATCATCCTCTCAAATTTTCACATAAAGCAAAAACCCGGAACTTTTCAGTTCCGGGCGTTTTGGCGGAAAGATGGGGATTCGAACCCCAGAACGCTTTTGACACGTTACACGATTTCCAGTCGTGCGCCTTAGACCAACTCAGCCATCTTTCCACATCTTCTGTTTTGCTTTCGGGCCGTGGCCCTCAGCGCTCCACTATAATACCTGAAACAAAGGGTTTTGTCAAGCAATTTTTCAAAAAAATTTGTATTTTTTCAAAAAGGACGATGGTGCGTAGTACGACTTTTGAACGGAACTCCCGAACGCCTGCAAAACCTCTTGACGCGGGGAAAAAGAAAGACTATGATGAGAGCAGAGAGAGTGCGGACCCTGGTAAAAACGCAGGGTCAGGAACGAACAGGGAGGTAAATGCAATGAATTATTCTGATGTTTTAAACAACGCGCGGCAGTGTATCGGCAAATACTGCAAGGCCTGCCCGGTGTGCAATGGCGTGGCCTGCAAAAACCAGGTCCCCGGCCCGGGTGCCAAGGGCGTGGGCGACACAGCCATCCGCAATTATAATAAGTGGGCGGACATCCGGGTGAACATGGACACCCTGTGCGAGAACGGCACCCCGGACACCCATGTGGAGCTGTTTGGGCAGAGCTTCCAATACCCGTTCTTTGCAGGCCCGGTGGGTGCGGTCAGCCTCCACTACTCGGGCGCCTACACCGACATGACCTATAACGATGTGCTGGTGCGCGCCTGCGCGGAGAACGGCATCACCGCCTTTACGGGTGACGGCACCAACCCCGACGTGATGACCATGGCCACCAAGGCCATCGGAGCGGCGAACGGCTGCGGCGTGCCCACCATCAAGCCCTGGAACATCGACACCATCAAGGCCAAGATGGAGCAGGCCAAAGAGAGCGGCTGCTTTGCCGTGGCCATGGATGTGGACGCGGCCGGTCTGCCGTTCCTCAAGAACATGACCCCTCCGGCCGGCAGCAAGAGCGTGGCGGAGCTGAAAGAGATCGTGGAGCTGGCGGGCAAGCCGTTCATCGTCAAGGGCATTATGACCGTCAAGGGGGCCCTCAAGGCCAAGGAAGCAGGAGCGGCCGCCATTGTCGTCTCCAACCACGGCGGTCGTGTGCTGGACCAGTGCCCTGCGACTGCAGAAGTCCTGCCGGAGATCGTGGGGGCCCTTAAGGGCAGCGGCGTGAAGATCCTGGTGGACGGCGGCATTCGCTCCGGCGTGGATGTTTTCAAGGCACTGGCACTGGGTGCCGACGCGGTGCTCATCGCCCGTCCGTTCGTCACGGCGGTCTATGGCGGCGGCGAAGAGGGCGTCAAGTGCTACATTGATAAGATCGCAGGTGAGCTTGCCGACACCATGCAGATGTGCGGGGCACATAGCCTGAGTGAGATCACCCGGGATATGGTGCGCGTATAAATTAAAAGATGATAGAGGACAGGGGCTGTCGAGAGATAGCTCCTGTTTTTTTAAAAGGAGAAAGGTAAATGGAGATCCCTGACAGACTGTTTGAAACTATTTTATTGGCTGTCCGAGATGCGGCAGAAGAAGTAGAAAACGGGAATTTAATGGTGACAGATATCCCGGAAGTATATAAGAATGCGTGCAAAAAGTTGGCCTGCTTTTCGGAACTGTCGAAAGACAATCAGCCAGAACAAATTTTGGAAGCGCGAGAAAAGGCAAGAACAGGGGAATGGTTTCGATCGAAAGAGCTATTGAAAGTAATACGACATTTTTATCTGGTAGATTCAATAGAGCATAAAAATTCTGTGACGGAAAAATCAATTTTATTTGTATTGTAGTGCTTTTTGGGTGGACAATATTCTTATACGAAAGAAACTGTTCCGGACTTGATGCGAACAGGAGCACAGCTTTACCTCAGTGCGTCAAAAAGTGGTAGATACTCCTACATGTGTAAACTTCGAGGGCTTGAAGAAGATGAAAAACTCTTGGTCCAGGCAGTACAAATATTGAAGCGGCACAGTGTACAAGTGTTTGTACAAAAGGGAACAACGGTAATCAATGATGAAGATGAGAAGAAGATTCAGCTTGAATTAGAGCAGAAAATCGAAGCATATGGTGGCTTGAAATTTTTGCAGGAGCTTTTTTAAACTGAAATCGCGCCAAAATATGATGCTGAAATAGGGCGATATATGATTTACAGGGGAAAAACCGCTCTTGGACACGTTCCGAAAAATCTCAAAAGCAGGATTCCTTACCAATATTTGATTCAACTTGCGCTAAAACATTTGCCTGCTCAAAAGTGTGTTGCTGGAATTTCAAAGCAGTCGTTTCAAGAGATCATAGAATATGGAGCAGCATACCTTGAAACATTGCAACTACAGGGGTACAGCGCGGCGGAAGATATGTTTTGCGAGGGGCAGGATTTGGGAATAGATGTCTACAAAAATATGCTGTTTGAAAAACTGTATGTCCCGAGGCAGTATCATCCGGAGTTTATAAAGATGCTCTTGGTTGGAATGTTCCGGCAGGAGTACGAGAAATGCCGCCCTGAACTGCGAAGCTATTCATTTTCATGCTATCTTAAAGTGGCTTCCTATATCCTTCAACGATCCAATGGGCCAACAATATTTTCCAGGAAAGAATTGCGCGAAAATTGTTCCGTTGGTGAATTTCGGTTGAATCAGCTTCTGGGAGACATTTCACAAAAAGCGGAAGACGTGAATAAGGGATTCTGTGCGTTTGTTGATCGAACTACCTCATGGAAGAAGCCGTTGATTCAATTGGACGAGGAAAATTACTTTTGTCTGGATGCACGAATGGTTGGATATGGATTTTATGAGGTTCTGTACCAAGTACTGTTTGAAAAAATGGGAAATAGTCTTAGCCGAGAGCAAGGAAAGCTTTTGGAAAAACTTTTATATCAAATGTTTCAGAAAAAGAAAATTCCATATCTGGCTGGAAAATATCTGACGGAGGGAGACTTATCCGGGCGGGATTGTGATATGATCCTTGATGGAAAGGACAAGTCGATGTTTCTCGAAATAAAAAAATGCCCGTTGCCGCAGTCGTATGAGACTATGGACGATGTGGAAGTCTTTAAAACATTGGGAAAAGGTTTGTTTTATGCGCAGGAGCAAATTCTGGCTCATCGTCTTAGATTAAAACAAAAAGGAATGATCGAACTTTATGATGAACAGGGACGGCATTTGACAGAATATAAAACAAATGGAAAACGAGTGCTTTCGGTAAGCATCTGTATGCCTGAGTATGATTTTTTCACAGAACGGCAAATGGTAGAACGGATATTGGAGGTCGGGTGGACGGGCACGTTTCACGCATATGATGAAAATAAAGAAAGCGCCTTGAACGGATTAAATGGACGATTGGAAAGAATCCGTAAACTAATGGCTCAACTAAACGATGAAAAACAGGTTGAGCACAGAGCGTTTTTTGATTCACTATTTTTTAGTTTGCAGCAAATATGGATGATCTTGCGATTTTCGGATGAGATAGAAGACTTTTTAGGGATATGTTCAACATTAGCGTGTGTAACACATGGAACCGGTGATGTTTATGCTGAAATAAGAGAAGCGGTTCGACTGAAGCAGATGTGTCATAAAATGAACGGTTATCAATTGATTGAAACATAAAATTATGATACTATGAAACTGTGGATGTTCGGGGAGCGGAGATGAAGAAAGACAAGAGGAATCTACCATGATTACATTAAAGCAATACACAAATGAACAAAATCAAATTCTTCCCTTGATTCAGGGTTTTTGGAAAGTCCATAGCAATTATACCCAGAGTGAAGCGGAAGCACAGGAAGACCTTTACAACTGGACGAAACCGGGCCATGTTATCTACTTCATCCGAAATGATGAAACCAATGTGGGCTTTGCACATTTGGGAAGCCGCGGCGGGAAAATAGATTGGCTGGAAGAACTTTTCATTCTGCCGGAATACCAAGGAAAAGGCTTTGGCAGTAAAGCGATTCGTCAGTTGGAAGAAATTGCGAAGAAATATTCCGTTTCACTTTATATTGAAGCAGCAGCCCGCAATGAAGCTGCGATTCGACTGTATCGAAAACTGGGTTATAATTGCCTGAATACCATTACGCTCCGCAAAGATTTTCCAGGATATGAGTACGATGTTGTACGAAATGAGAAAATCTACGATATGAGTTTTGAAATCCGCAAGGATAAAGATTTTTAAAGCCTACAATAAGATGGTACAAAAAACGACATCTTCCCGGAAGGGGGGAGATGTCGTTTTTGTATACTATCAAAAATTATTTTAGCGTGCCGTCCAGCACCTGCTGGTAATACCACGGTTTCGGGGCATGGAACGTTTTGCCGCTGAGAAACTCGAAATCCGGCTGGGTGAAGCGGGGCATGGTGAGCTCCCAGGCACAGAGAGCCTGATACTTCAGCTTCAACTCCCGGTTGGCGGCGTTGTTGCCGTACTTGCTGTCGCCCAGGATGGGGCAGCCGATGCTGGCCATGTGGGCGCGGATCTGGTGGGTGCGGCCGGTGATGAGCTTGACCTTGAGCAGGGCCAGACGGCCAGAGACGGCGATGGTCTCATACTGCGTTTCCACCTCCTTGGCACCGGGCTGCTTGTCCTCCACGATCTTGACGATGCCGCGGTCAGCGTCCTTGAGCAGGTAGCCGCCCAGCGTGGCGTCCGGCGGGGTGGGGCGGCCAAAGGTGACACAGAGGTAAGTCTTCTGCACATCGCGGTTTTTGATGGCAGCCAGGAAGAGCTCCTCGGCCTCGGGGGTCTTGGCGATGATGACCAGACCGCTGGTGCCGGTGTCCAGCCGGTGGCAGAGGGCCGGGGTGTAGAGGCTGTTCTCCTTGTATTCCCCCTGCTGGTTGAGATAGAGCAGGGCACGGTTGAGCAGGGTATCGTCCTCCGGGCCGTCCACGGCAAGGCCGGCGGGTTTGTTGACGATGAGGATCTGCGGGCAGTCATACACCACCTGCGCGGGGCCGCGGGCGTTCTTCCAGGCCGGACCTTCCACCCGCTTGTCGGCGTCCAGCACCTCGTCCAGGATGAAGAGCTTGATCTCATCGCCCGCCATGACGCGGGTGGAGAGGGGCTGCTTTTTGCCGTTGAGTTTGATCTTGTTTTCGCGCAGGGCCTTGTTCAGGCGGCCCGGGTTCAGCGCCGGGAACTGCTCCATCAAATAATTGTCCAGCCGGGTGGGGGCAAGACATTTCACTTTTAAAATCTTCACGGAAATTTTCCTCTCTATTTTGAAATAGAATGTATCTTTGAATCGTTTTTATTGTAGCGGAACAAGACCGTTGAGTCAAGCAAAAGAAAGAGGGTACTCGCATGAGAGAAAACCATAAAATGATGGCGCTGACGGCGATTCTGGCTGTTGGTGTGGTACTGGCAGGCTGTGGAGCAACCAATTCTGCCGCAAGTAGTACGGTGGCTTCTGCAACAAGTACAGCGTCGTCGGAAGTGGAAAAAACAGAAGTACAGCCGATGCAGGGGATTTCACTGAGTGACCCGCTTGCAGATGGAACCTATCACATCAGTTTTGAAAAAGATAAAGTATGGGTCGGTGAACGCAAGAACAGCATCAACGATGCCATTGTTTACGACTATGACCGGTACACAGCCGAGGAAATCGAAGCTTTGAGCGAAGGAGATACCATTGTAACGCATCTGGATGGCACGGAGAACACCACGGTTTTGACGGTGGAGAGCATGGAACGAAAGAACGACTATGTGACCATCAATGGAGGGATGGAAGAAGGCGGAATCGACCTGTGCAAAGAAGAGGAGCATTACCGGACTTTGACCTGGGATGATTATCCTGCTTATTATGAAGTTGGAGTGGCGAAGCAGCTTATCATGGCGGACGATATCGAATTATCGGATGGCGCGGCAGATTTTGAAGCCGACCCAGTGATTGCAAAGGGAGACCGGGCGGTTTGCGATGCCATGAGGAACGAAGAAGATATTTATGGATGGAATGCGGGAAATACGACCGTGACGATTCAAAACGGTGAAATAACCCATGTGGACCGCATCTGGGTCCCGTAAATTTTGTCCAAATCGGTTGACAAACGCTTTGCACATGCTATAATTTAACTGTACGCAAGGGGCGCTGTGCCCTTTTGCGGCAGCAGAATTATGACAGATGGCAATGATGGGGTCAGAAATGTACCACCCGCCGCCCAGAGAGAGCGCCCGCAGGCTGTAAGGCGCTCCGGCAGGATGCGTTTCACGCCACCCCGGAGCTTCCGGCGAAAGAAACCGGACGCTGCGCAGCGTTAACGCGCCGAAAGCGGCAGGGGACACGTTTTATCATATCTCTTGCAATTTGGGTGGTACCACGGAGCTTGATTTACCAGCAGCCTCGTCCCTTTTGGGATGGGGCTGTTTTTGTTTTTGGCTCCGCCCGCCCCTCTGCCATAACAGCATACCCATAAACTGACGTGCAAAAGCGCCAAGGACAATTGAGGAGAGAAAACAGCTATGCAATGGACCGGTTTGAATGAACTGCGTGAAAAGTACCTGAGCTTCTTTGAGGGCAAGGGCCACCTGCGCCTGGACAGCTTCCCGCTCGTCCCGAAGAACGACCCCAGCCTGCTGCTGATCAACAGCGGCATGGCCCCCATGAAAAAATGGTTCCTCGCTCAGGAGGAGCCGCCCCGTCACCGCGTGACCACCTGCCAGAAGTGCATCCGTACCCCGGATATCGAGCGCGTTGGCATCACTGCCCGCCACGGCACGTTCTTTGAGATGCTGGGCAACTTCTCGTTCCAGGATTATTTCAAAGAGGAAGTCATTCCCTGGGCATGGGAGTTCCTGACCAGCGACGAGTGGATGGCCATTCCGAAAGATAAGCTCCACATCTCCGTCTACGAGGAGGACGATGAGGCTTACGATATCTGGACCAAGAAAGTGGGCATCGCACCCGATCACATGGTCCGCCTGGGCAAGGAAGACAACTTCTGGGAGCACGGCTCCGGCCCGTGCGGCCCCTGCTCCGAGATCTACTTTGACCGCGGCCCCGAGTACGGCTGCGGCAAGCCGACCTGCGGCGTGGGCTGCGACTGCGACCGCTATATGGAGATCTGGAACCTGGTGTTCAGCCAGTTTGACGCCGACGGCAAGGGCCACTACGAGCGTCTGGCACGCCCCAACATTGATACCGGCATGGGCCTGGAGCGCCTGGCCTGCGTGATGCAGGGCGTGGGCAACCTGTTTGAGGTGGATACCGTGCAGAGCGTGCTGCACCATGTGGAGCGCATTGCCGGCAAGACCTACGGTGCAAACGACAAGGACGACATCTCCATCCGCGTTATCACCGACCACATCCGCAGCTGCACCTTTATGGTGTCGGACGGCATCCTGCCCTCCAATGAGGGCCGCGGCTATGTGCTGCGCCGTCTGCTCCGCCGTGCTGCCCGCCATGGCCGGATGCTGGGCATCCGCCGCCCGTTCCTGGTGGAGCTGGTGGAGACCGTCATCCAGTCCAGCGAGTCCGCTTACCCCGAGCTGCGGGAGCATGAGGCTTATATCAAGAAAGTCATCGGCACCGAGGAGGCAAACTTTGCCCGTACCATCGACGCCGGCATGAACATCCTGAACAACATGATCGACGGCCTGGAGAAAGCACACCAGCATCTGCTCAAGGGCCTGGACGTCTTCAAGCTGAATGATACGTTCGGCTTCCCCATCGACCTGACCAAGGAGATCGCTGCCGAGCAGGGCATCGACATCGACGAGGACGGATTCCACGCCGAGATGCAGAAGCAGAAAGAGCGTGCCCGCGCCGAGCGCCTCAAGAAGAATATCTCCGGCTGGAGCGAGGACCTGTTCGGCGGCCTCACCGCCGAGCCCACCGTCTTCACCGGCTACGACACCCTGTGCGGCGACGCTGTCGTGGTTGCCCTGAGCGACGAGGAGACCCTGACCGACGCCATCGCTACCGATGAGCAGGCCAAGGAAGACGTTCTGGTCGTTCTGGATCAGACCCCGTTCTACGCTGAGATGGGCGGCCAGGCTGCTGACCACGGCGTCATCACCGGTGCAGAGTGCTCCCTGCGCGTGCTGGATGTCAAGAAGACCCCCAAGGGCTACTACGTCCACACCTGCGTGCTGGAGAGCGGCATCGTCAAGGTGGGCGACCATCTGACCGCCCGCGTGGACAAAGAGTACCGCATGGCCATTGCCCGCAACCATACCGCTACCCACCTGCTGCAGGCTGCTCTGCGTGAGGTGCTGGGCGACCATGTCCATCAGGCTGGCTCCTATCAGGACGCCAAGATCACCCACTTCGACTTCACCCACTTCAGCGCGGTCACTCCTGAGGAGCTGGCCCGTGTGGAGAAGATCGTCAACGACAAGATCTTTGAGGCTATGAACGTCACCGTCAAGGAGATGCCCATTGAAGAGGCCAAGAAGCTGGGTGCAATGGCTCTGTTCGGCGAGAAGTACGGCAAGGTGGTCCGCGTGGTTGATATCGAGGGCTGGTCCACCGAGTTCTGCGGCGGCACCCATGTCAAGAACACCGCCCAGATCGGCTGCTTCAAGATCGTGAGCGAGAGCTCTGTGGCCGCTGGCATCCGCCGCATTGAGGCTGTCACCGGCAAGAACCTGCTGTTCCGTGCAAACCTGCAGGAGGCGATGCTGCACACCGTGGCGAACACCCTCAAGGCCAACAACGTTACCTCTCTGCCTGTTCGTGCCGAGGCTGTCATGGCTGAGAACAAGGCGATGACCAAGGAGCTGGAAGAGATCAAGGCAAAGGTTGCTGCCTCCAAGGTGACCAGCCTGTTTGATAATGCGGAGGAAGTGGATGGCGTGAAGATCGCTTCCGCTTACTTCACCGGCACCACCGGCGACACCCTGCGCGGCATGTGCGACAGCATCCGTGACAAGGCTGTGAACCCCGTGGTGGCTGTGCTGGTAGGCAAGGCCGAGGACAAGATCACCATGGCTGTCACCGTCAACAAGCTGGCACAGGAAAAGGGCCTGAAGGCGGGTGTGCTGGTGAAAGAGCTGGCTGCCATCGCAGGCGGCAAGGGCGGCGGCAAGCCGGACTTTGCTATGGCCGGCCTGAAAGACGAGACCAAGATCGACGAGGCACTGGCTGCTGTCAAGGGCATCGTGGAAAAACAGCTGGGTTGATTTTGAATAAAACCGAAAGGAGCAATTCCCATGGAAGATTGTCTGTTTTGTAAGATCGCGGCGGGCGAGATCCCCTCGAAGAAGCTCTACGAGGACGATCAGGTGGTTGCCTTTTATGACATCGCCCCGCAGGCGAAAGTGCATTTTCTGGTCATCCCGAAAAAGCACATCTCTTCTGCTGCTGCACTGACGGAGGCCGATGGCGCGCTGCTGGGCCATGTGTTTGCCGTCATCGCCAAGCTCGCCAAGGAGCAGGGCCTCGACAATGGCTACCGTGTCATCTCCAACGTGGGCGAGGACGCGGGCCAGACCGTGAAACACCTGCACTTCCATGTGCTGGGCGGCGAGAAACTGCCCGTCTGAAATTGAAAGAGAGGGAATTGTTATGGCTGAGACTTATACCCTGCATGTTGCGGGCCTGACCCGTGAGCTGACCATCTGCAAGGTGAACGACCACATGGACATTGCGGCGTTCATCATGCTGGGTGACGCCGAGCTGACCGTGGCTGCTGCCACCGAGCTGCTGAAGAAGTGCCCGGATTTTGACATCCTGCTCACCGCGGAGGCCAAGGGCATTCCTCTGGCTCATGAGATGAGCCGCCAGAGCGGCAAGCCCTACGTCTGCGCGCGCAAGGGCATCAAGCTCTATATGAAAGACCCGGTGGTCGTGGAAGACAAATCCATCACCACCGAGGGCAAGCAGAAGCTGGTCATTGATCGCAAGGAGCTGGACGAGATGAACGGCAAGCGGGTCCTGGTCGTGGACGACGTCATCTCCACGGGTGGCTCCCTCAAGGCACTGGATGCTCTGGCAGAGCAGACCCAGTGCACCATCGTGGGCCAGGCGGCTGTCCTGGCTGAGGGCGATGCAGCGGAGCGCAAGGATATCATCTACCTTGAGCCGCTGCCTCTGTTCCTCCACTGATCGAATATGCGTCGGCCGCTCTGCGTCTTCTGCGTTGGTACGCTGGGGGTAGAGTTGGTGTGCGCGTTTTTGCCGCAAACGGGGCTTTTGCTGCCGTTTGCGGCATTTTTTGTGCCCGCGCTGCTCTGGCTGCTCTTTGGCAAAAACAGCCGGGGCTATGGCGTCTGCCTGCTGCTGGGGGCTCTGGCCGGGCTGCTGCTCACGGCTCATACCCGGCAAAAGCTGGACCGTGTCCACACCGCTTACGCCGATCGGGAAGTGACCCTGACCGCCGAAGTGGAAGAGGTGTCGGCCTCCTATTACCCGGGCGTCGTCCATGCGGTGCTGCGGGTGGAACCGACAGGCGGTGAGAAGACAGCATTCCGGGTGGAGTGTGTCTGTATGCCAAAGTGCACGGCCGGGGAGCGGGTGCAGGCCCGCTTTGCGCTGGAAGTACCAGCCCGGACACAGCAGCTTTCTTCCTACGCAGACGGCATCGCCCTGAGCGGGGAATATCTCTCAGGAATGAAGCACCTGGGCCCGAGTGAGAGCTTCCGGGCCAAAACGGCGCGGCTCCAAAAGCGGTTGAGCGCGGCTCTGCGCAAGGGGATGGCACAGGGCCCGGCGGGGGTGCTGGCGGCCATGGTGCTGGGTGACCGCACGCATCTGTCCAAAGACCTCCGCAGTGCCTACCGGGCGGCGGGTCTTTCCCATGTGCTGGTGGTCAGCGGAATGCATGTGTCCATCCTCTGCGGCAGCGTGTTTGCAAAATACCTGCCGAAAAAGAAAAAGCGGGAGCGCGGTTATGCCAGCCGGAGGCGGCAGGCGTTGTTCAACGCTGCCATGGCCCTGCTGCTGGCCGGGGTCACCGGGCTGACGCCCTCGGTCCTGCGGGCGGCCACGGCGGTATGGGTCAGCGCGCTGGGCGTCTGGGTTTACGGTCCGCCGGATGCCCTCACCTCGCTGGGCGTGGCAGGCGTCTGGATGACGCTGGGCAACAGCTACGCCGTCTGTGACATCGGTTTTGAGCTCTCCTTTGCGGCGGTGCTGGGCACATTGGCCGGGGCGGAACTGGCCCGGAAAGGCCGCCGCTTCCCGCTGCTGCGGAACAGTGTGTGGGAGACGCTCTGCGTTTCGGCCTGCGCCAGCGCGGCCACTTTCCCGGTGCTGGTGCTCCGGGGGTTGAGTGCCAGCTTGTATGCGCTGGTGTCCAGCGTGGCCGTGCTCTGGCTGGTGGAGCCCATTTTACAATTGGGCCTTGCCACGGCTCTGCTTGGCTGCTGGCCCGCGCTGGCCCCGCTGCACCGGGCGTGCTCCCTGTGCGCGGCCACGCTGGCAGGGTGTTTGAACCGATGGGCCCTCTGGGTATCCGGCTGGCCCGGGGCACAGATCTATTTTGACACTGCCTGCGCCGCCCTCATCTGCCTGCTGCTGTTGGGGCTGGGGTGGCTGGCGTACCACTGGCGTGTCCGGCCGCGGGTGGCACTGCCCTGTCTGGTGCTGACGGCGGCGCTGGCCATCGGTTTGGGGAACGTCCTGAACCGGGAAATCGTCCGGGTGGAGCTGGCCGGGAGCCGGAACGCTCCGGCCGTGGTCATCACGCGGGGAGAGAGCGCCGTGGTGCTCTTCCGGGGCGGCAGCAGTACCCAGCAGGCGGTGGAAACGCTGCTCACCCGGCGGGGCGCGCGGGAAGTGGAAATGCTGGTAGACCTGCGGATGAACCCGCGGACGCCCTGCACGCTGGAAGCCAGAGAGCGGATGGCAGCAGACGAGATGCCCCGCTATACTACCCGCCGTGCCCACAGCAGCCCGGCAGAGCTGGAAGTGCTGCGAGTACAGAATGGCTGCATCGTCCGCATCACGGCGGCGGGGCGGCAGTTTGTTGCCCTGAGCGGGAGCGTCCCGTTGGCAAAGCCTGTCCGGGTTGACTGGCTGCTGGCAAGCCCGGCCCGCCCGGACGCGGTGCGGTACACAGACTGCCTGACACTGAGCAGTGCGTACCGCTGGATGGAGGAAAACGCGGAAACAGAGACCGCCTCCCGCCTGGCGCTCCGCCCCGGCGGCGGGGAGCGGCTTTCGTGAGCGCTTTTCAAAGCGGGCGGAATATGATAAAATAGCACTTGACAAAACAAAAAGGAGGCCAGCCTTTTGGCAACCGAAACAAAACTCCGGCAGCTGGCAGAGCAGGGCTGTGCGGTCTACTATTTTTATTCCAGCGAGCGGTATCTGGTGCGGCGGGCGGTGGCGGCTGCGTCCCAGCTGCTGGCAGCAGGGGAGGACGAAGAGACCACCGTGCTGGACGGAGCGACCCCGGGCATTGAGCAGCTCATCATGGCGGCGGGTACCATCTCGTTTTTTGGCACCCGGCGCGTGGTCGTCCTGCCGGAGATCGACCCAAGCGCTTACAGCGACAAAGACCTAGACGAGCTCTGCGAGACGCTGGGCAGTTTGGAAAACGCCGTGGTGGTGCTGGGCACCGTGTTTGACCTGGAACGCAATAAGCTCAAGCTGGGCAAGCGGGCGCAAAAGCTCATCAACCAGTGCAAAAAGCTGGGCTTTACCGAGGAGCTGGCCAAACCCAAGCCCTATGAGCTGAAAATCATGATGATCGAGCGGGCCAAGGAGCAGGGAACAAACCTGCCCGAGGGCGCGGCCGGTGCTTTGCTGGAGCGCTGCGGTGAGGACCCGTTTCTGCTGGAAAATGAGGTGGACAAGCTCTGCGCCGTTTCCGGCTACAAGACCGTTACCACGGCCATGGTGGCCGAGATGGGCACTGTCAGCCTGGAAGCAGACGTGTTTGAGATGATCCGGATGATCACGGCCAAAAACGCCACGGGTGCCTGCAAAAAAATGCAGACACTGCTCCGCCTGCAGCAGGAGCCCATTGCCATTACAGCGGCCATGATCGGCAGCTATGTGGACTTGTACCGGGTCAAGCTGGGGGCGGTCCGGCGGAAAAACTACAGCACGGTCTTCAAGGATTTCGGGTACAGGGGGAGCGATTACCGGCTCAAGCGCTCGGCGGAGACAGCCGCCCACTACACGCTGCCCCAGCTGGAAGCCTGTATGCAGGTGCTGCTGGAGCTGGATAAAAGTTTGAAAAGCCAGCCTGTGGACGACGGGGTGCTGATGGAAACGGCCCTCTGCCGTCTGGCACTGGCGGGGAGCAGCCGATGAACGAAGCAAATTTTGTACACACCAGCCGGGTGCTGATCGTGGAGGGAAAATACGATGCAGCCCGGCTTTCCCATTTGACCGACGCCATGATCCTGCTGACGGACGGGTTTGCGATCTATAAGGACAAAAAGCGCCAGCAGCTGTTCAAGGCGCTGGCGAAGAAGAACGGCCTCATTCTGCTCACTGACTCGGACGCGGCAGGGTTCCGCATCCGCAACTATATCACCAATTTAGTAGGGGCGCGGAATGTGGTGCAGGCTTATGTCCCGGCCATTCACGGCAAGGAGAAGCGGAAACCCCAGCCCGGCAAAGAGGGACTTCTGGGCGTGGAGGGCGTGGACGACGCCATTGTGGTCAAGATTCTGCGGGAAGCACTGGGCGCGGAGGCCGATGCGGCAGCCCCCCGCCCGGAGGGACGGCAGATCACCTATACCGACCTGTACGATTGGGGCCTTTCCGGCACGGCAGGCAGCGCGGAGCGGAAAACAAAGCTCCTCAACGCGCTGGGCCTGCCGCCGCGCCTCTCCAAAAAGGAGCTGGTGGAGGCGCTGAACCGTCTGTACAGTTTTGAACAGTTGAATTCCATGCAAGAAACACTCTTCAAAGATGAAGAATAAGACGATTGAAAAACCCGGTAATCCGGCGGGGATTGTGCTATAATAGTAACATTATGCGCACTGGGTGTACGGAAACACCCGCAGGGCAAAAATCCGGCTGCACAAATCGGTGCGGCGGTGAAAAAAGAGGAGAAAAATCATGGAACGAGAAAAACTCAAATCAAGACTTGGGTTTATCCTGCTTTCCGCGGGCTGTGCCATCGGCATCGGAAACGTATGGAAATTCCCCTACATGGCCGGCCAGGGCGGCGGCGGCGCGTTCGTGCTGTTCTATCTGCTGTTCCTGGTCATCTTGGGTCTGCCCATCATGAGCATGGAGTTTGCAGTGGGCCGCGCCAGCCACAAGAGTCCGGTGCGCGCCTATCAGGCACTGGAAAAGCCGGGCCAGAAATGGCACATCCACGGCTACTTTACCCTCATTGGCTGCTACTTGCTGATGATGTTCTACACCACCGTGGCCGGCTGGATGATGCATTACTTCTACATGACGGCTGCGGGTAAGCTCTCCGGCCTGACCGCGGATGAAGTGGCAAGTGCCTTTACCGAGATGCTGGCAAGCCCCGGCATCATGGCGTTCTGGATGGTCGTGGTGGTCGTGTTCGGCATCTTTGTCTGTGCCCGTGGCCTGCAGAACGGCTTGGAGCGTGTGACCAAAGTCATGATGATTGCTCTGCTGGTCATCATGGTCATCCTGGCCGTCAACAGCCTGTTCATGCCGGGGGCAGCTGAGGGCCTCAAGTTCTATCTGGTGCCGGACTTTGCCCGCATGAAAGAGGTGGGCGTCGTCAACACGCTGGTGGGTGCTATGAACCAGGCGTTCTTCACCCTGAGCCTGGGTGTGGGTGCCATGGCCATCTTTGGCAGCTACATTGGCAAAGAGCGCGCGCTGCTGGGCGAGTCCGTCCGTGTGGTGGTGCTGGATACATTCGTAGCCATTACGGCCGGCCTCATCATTTTCCCGGCCTGCTTTACTTATGGCGTGGACCAGACCTCCGGCCCCAGCCTCATTTTTATCACCCTGCCCAACATTTTTGCCAACATGGCCATGGGCCGGCTGTGGGGCAGCCTGTTCTTCCTGTTCATGGCGTTTGCCGCTCTCTCCACGGTGCTGGCCGTGTTTGAGAACATCATCTGCTGCGATATGGAGCTGATGCACTGGGACCGCAAAAAGTCCAGCTGGGTCAACCTGTTCCTCATCATTGCCCTCTCATTGCCCTGCGTGCTGGGCTACAACCTCTGGGCCTGGGATGGCTTTGCCATCTTCGGCGGCGCCGTGCTGGATCTGGAGGATTTCCTCGTCAGCAACCTGTTCCTGCCGCTGGGCTCGCTGGTCTACCTGCTGTTCTGCACCTCCCGCTATGGCTGGGGCTGGGAAAACTACAAAAAAGAGGTCAACACCGGCGATGGCCTCAAAGTGCACGACTGGATGCGCGGCTACCTGACCTACGGTTTGCCGGTCGTCGTGCTGTTCATCTTTGCATTTGGCCTGTACGATAAATTCCTGGCGTAACCCGGCAGCCGGGGCCGCTGTAAATGACCACTGACCCCTAAGAGGCGGCCCTCCTTCCCGGAGGACTGCCTCTTTTTGCTTCCACAGGAGGAAAATGACCATGTATATTCTGATCTGTGATGACGAGCCCGCGGTGGCCCGGCAGGTGGAACAACTTGCCCGGCAGCACCTGGAACAGCGGGGCATCCCGGTGCAGTGCGCCGTCTGCACCCGGGGCGAGGAGGTGCTGGCCCGGTCAGACCTGGCCCAGTACCAGCTGGCCCTGCTGGACGTGGACCTGGAGACCATGACCGGCATTGCACTGGGGCGGCGGCTCAAGCAGCAGAACCCGGAGCTGGTGCTGGTGTACATTTCAGCCTATCTGGAGTTTGCTCCTGAGGGCTACACGGTCCGTGCGTTCCGGTATCTCCTCAAGCGGGATATGGAGCGGATGCTGCCCAGCTGTCTGGATGCCGTGCTTGCCGAGCACAGCCGGGAGTGCCGGACGCTGTCCATCCGGCAGGGGCGGCGCGAGACAGAGGTACCGCTGGATCAGATCTATTATCTGGAGAGCGACCTGCGCAAGATCAATGTCTATGGTGAGACGCTCCACAAGCCGCTCTGCTCCTACTACGGCAAACTGACGGACCTGCCCGCCTCCCTGCAGGAAGACGGTTTTTTGCGGGTCGGGCGCAGCTTTGTGGTCAACATGCGGTATATCCGGCAGATCAGCAATTATAAAGTGATGCTCCAGAACGGCGTGGAACTGGGCGTCAGCCGGAACGGCTATGCAGCCATCCGGGGCGCTTATCTGGAGTGGAAAGGGCAGTTTGGCGATGAGCTATGAGTTGAAGATGAAGCTGCTGATGCACCTGGTCTGCATCGTGCAGTGGGGCGTGTTTGCCCTCATCCACTGGGAGATGCTGGGCAAAGGCAAGTGGAAACATCCCTTTGCCTGTACGGCGCTGGCAATGTGCGGGATGCTGGTAATTTCGCTCTGGATCGATTTCGGCTTTTTCAATGCCGCTTCCATTGCGTTCAACGTGCTGTACCTGCTGGTGACATCGGCGTTTTTTGGCGGGACCATCCGCCAGAAGCTGATGTCCTGCATGGCCAACGGCGTGGTCTGCCTGCTGACGGAAAATACAGTCATATATCTCTATACCTATCTAGAAGCGGTTCCGCCTGCGCAGGTGATCCGGCAGCCGCTGGGCGTTCTGCTCATGGCAGCGGCGATGCTCATCGTGGGTGGCATCACGGCTCAGATGGCAAAGCACTGGGGCCAGAAGCAGGCGCTGGAACCGCCGCAGCTGGTGGTTGCCATGTTCTTCCCGGGGGTGGTCGTGGTGCTCAACATGCTGCTGATGGTCTCGGGCGGCCGGTTCGACGCCACCCAGTTCAGCGTGCTGTTTACGGTGGGGCTCACGGTGGCGGTGCTGGTGCACCTGCTCTTTGTCCAGATGCCCAACGAGCAGGTGGTGCAGAAAAAGGATTCTCAGTACCGTGCCACATTGGAGCAGGAGCGGGCGGAAGCCCTGATGGAATCCTACACCACCCAGCGCCGCCTGACCCATGAGTTTGCCAACCATCTCGAAGCACTGAGCCTGATGCTCCAGCAGAACGACGTGGCCGGAGCCCGCGGCTACCTGACCTCCATCAGCAAGACCATCCAGATGAACAGTGCCATCCTCAATACCCACAACCCCCTGCTGGACGCTCTGCTCAGCAAAAAGTACGAGGAAGCAGCCCGGAAAGGGGTCATGATGTACTTTGACCTCTCAGACCTGAAAGACATCCCGCTGGATCGGACGCATCTGGTCATCGTGGTGTCCAACCTGCTCAACAATGCCATTGAGGCGGCGGCACAGGCGGCCCCGCCCGAGGTGCATGTCCGGATGAAAAAGACGGAGGGAGAGCTGGTGATCTCGGTGCGTAACCGGGTCAGACAGAATGTGGAGATCCCGGAGGGGCAGCTGCCCCGTTCCACCAAGCGTGAACCTGGCCACGGCATGGGGCTGGCCAATGTCTGTGCGGTGCTGGAGGCGCACAACGCCGAGTACACCCTCAGCTGCCGGGACAACTGGTTCCGCTTTACCTGCGCGTTCCCGACCAACGGAATATGACATCCTGAGATGCAGAATATGACAACTCCCGTGCAATGGCGGCACAAATCTGCTATGATAAAGACAGTAAAGGCGACCTGAGCGGGAATGGCGCTTTGATTGCGGCCGGATTTTTCCGGGGCGTCTGCTGATGCATAAGGCCCTGCGATGCGTGTGTGCAGGGCCTCTGGCCTTTGCTTTCCGAAAGTCTGACGAGGCTCTTGGCGGCAGTCTGGGGATTGCTGTACATAGAGAACTTGACCGCTGTGTGGCTTGCGGCGGGCGGCACCGTGTGTGGGAACGGGGTGCTGGCCGGCGGGGCTATGTGGTTTTGCCGGTCAAGAGCTTCGCCGGGCTTTTTCTTTTTTACCGTTTTGTCATATTTCACGGTTTGTTTCTTGTTTTTTCACCGGGTGCATGGTAAAATTAAGATATTCTTGAACAAGAAAATTCACAAAACTTTAAATTTTACAGTTAAAATACCCGGAAAGAAAGTGGGCGGAGCGGATGCGAAACAAACGGGCCGGAAAGGCTGTGGCAGCGTTGGCCATGGGAATTGTGGTGGCCGCGGGTCTGGTGGCTGTGGGTGCAAAGGAATCCGGCCCCAGCCTGACGTATCATGAGCTGCTGGTGCTGGCCGGGGATAAGACTCAGGCGGCCTCCGCGGAGCAAGATCTGGAAGCGGCGTCTGGCCTGCCGGAAGCCATCGGGGAAGAAGCAGCCGCTGTCAGCAAGTTAAAAGAAGAGCTGGAAGAGATCGACGCGGAAAACAGCGCTTCCAGTGAGGCCGTGCCGGAAGAGATGCCGGAGTCCGAGGCGGCTGCCTCGGAAGAAAGTGCCTCGGCGGAGAGCACCGCTCCAGAGGTTCCCTCGGCCTCGGAAGCCGCCGTGTCTTCCGTGCCATCCAGTGCGGCGGAATCCCATGCCGTGTCCGAAGCCGCCAGTGCCCCGTCCAGTACAGCGGCCAGCAGTGCCCCCACTGCAGAGGAACTCTGTGACCGGCAGGTTGCGGAGTATATCCGCCAGATCGAGCAGCTGCAGGCCCGCAGTGAAAAGCGGCTTTACAGTATTATGCTGTCGGCCTATAGCGAGTATATGTCTCACCCGGTGGAGGAGCGGAACCTTGTGACAAAAGTGTCTGTGGTCCTCTCCAAGAGCGGGGAGCTAACGGCCGCCCAGAACCAGTGTGACGCGGAGTTTGCGCAGATCATGGCTGCCATGCGGAAGACCCTGCGAGAAAATGGCCGGGATGAGAGCATTGCGGATGAGGCGGAAAAAACCTATAAGCAGAAGAAAAACGCCCTCATCAAGGAACTGACCAGCCAGGCCTACAGCGGCGGCGACGGCAGCGGCCAATCCGGCAAATGGCTGGCCGAGCACGCCGATGGAAACATCGTGGACTGAGATGAAAATAAGAAAAACAGCGCCGCTGCGGCTCTGGGAGAATTTCCTGAGAAATGCAGCGGCGCTGTTTTGTAGATGAAACACTTTCGTGCCCTGAACTTCACGGAAATCAATTTACAAACCTGAAGAGATATATTATAATAAAATCGCTGTGTTTCGATATAACACAACCAAAGGAGGAAAACTTGGTGCTGGTTACTCTGATTGAGAGCGTTTACAATTTTTTGTGGGGAGATCTGCTCACTCTGCCGTTGGGCGGGGTGACGCTCAACCTCTCCCTTATGGTCATCCTGCTGTTTACGGCGGGCATCTATTTCACACTGCGCACCCGGCTGCTTCCGATGCGGCTGTTCCGGGATATGCTGGATGCTGTCTGCGAGAAAAAGCAGGGGAAACAGGGCGGCCTTTCGTCGCTCCAGACGCTGGTGGTCTCCACCGCTACCAGGGTGGGTATGGGCAACCTCGTTGGCGTGGTGGCGGCGGTTTCCGTGGGTGGTGCAGGGGCTGTGTTCTGGATGTGGGTCACGGCGCTGCTGGGGGCGTCCACTTCCTTTGTGGAGTCCACGCTGGCGCAGAAATATAAGGAGCCTGATCCGCTTTATGGCGGCTGGCGCGGCGGCCCGGCATTTTATCTGCACAAGCTGGCAGAGCGAAAGCGGGGGAAGCTGCTCAAAAAATCTGTTGTGGCATCGTTGTTTGCAGTGTCGGGCCTCATCTGCTGGTGCGGCATCAGCCAGGTTATCAGCAACTCGGTGAGTGAGGCGTTTTCCAATGCGTTTTCCATTCCGCCGCTGGTGACGACCCTTGCGCTTACCGCGCTGGCTGCAGTCATCGTCCTGCGGAAAGATGCAACGGTCAAGAGCCTGGATGTGATTGTCCCCATCATGGCGGGCTGCTATTTCCTCATGACGCTCTATGTTGTTTTCACCAATCTGCCGCAGCTGCCCGGCGTGCTTGCCCGTATTTTCTCGGAGGCATTTGGCCTGCGACAGGCGGCCGCTGGCGGCTTTGGAGCCGTGGTTATGAATGGCGTCAAGCGAGGCCTTTTTTCCAATGAAGCAGGCTCCGGTTCTGCTCCCTGCGCGGCGGCGGCTGCCGAGTGTGATGACCCGGTCAAGATGGGATTGGTGCAGGCGCTGGGCGTTCTGATTGACACCATCGTGATCTGCAGCTGTACCGCTTTTGTAATGCTGCTGGCGCCGGAAAGCGTGACCGCTGGGCTGCAGGGCATGAATCTGTTACAGGCAGCGATGCAGTACCATCTGGGCGGCTTCGGAGTGGTGTTCATTGCCGTCACGCTGGCACTGTTCAGCTTCTCAACGTTTATCGGGATTTTGTTCTATGCACGATGCAACGTGGCTTATCTCTTTGGCGACCATTGGGGCTGGCAGACCGCCTATAAGCTGCTGGCACTGGCGATGATGCTGGTGGGCGGTGTGGCAGCCTATACGGTCGTGTGGGATTTGGGCGATGTGGGCATCGGCCTGATGACCATTTTCAATATGATCGCTCTTTACCCATTGTCCGGCGAAGCTTTGACCGCTCTGCAGGAATATGAGAAGAAAAAGCACCTGAAATAAAGATCACGGAAATAGAAGAAATAAAGACACCGCACCCTGCTTGTAAGATGCAAGCCAGGGCGCGGTGCCTTTTTTGCTGGAGGAAAATGAGAGATAGAGGGGCATTCGATCGGCTTAATTGCTGAAAAGTATAAGTTTGTCAGAAGAGAAGCACAGGAACTTATGGAATGAGAAACCGCTGATGGTTCAGAACGGATAAGAAATCAGACAATTTGTAAAGAAAGCTCAAGCTGATGCGATTTTTTTAGATAGTAATATAATGAGGACAAGGCGAAAACTATTGATTGTTGACGAGACACGTGATAAAATAATATGAGACTTAAAATGTGAAATAATGTCATTTGATAAAATACAAAATATATTTATTGCTGACAGGATAAAGCGGAATGTGTTAAATCAATTGAACGATACGTATGAATATTGAATACAAATTTCGTCAACAAATATTGTCATATTTCTGAATTCGGAGACTTAAAATGAAATGACTGCACGGGAGAAAAGAAAAAATGAATGCGGTGAGTTTAGAGAATAAAACAATTTTAGTCACAGGGGAGTGTGAAATAATATGGGCAACCAGAGAAAAGCCTGATTTCATGCGGGTTTACGCGGCTTAACCTTTTCACCTCAACGTGTTTCTGCCTGTCATGGTGCGTTGCGACCAGCGTGATTTCAGGTGCTAATGGCTTCTGGTTGCGCTCTATACTTAACCCACCAC